>Ga0268277_1000157_pt1 | contig 55567 bp, 56 predicted proteins | sample saktaG_5_FD_190132 | JGI IMG/M metagenome (GOLD analysis project Ga0268277, IMG submission 190132) | Saline water microbial communities from Sakinaw Lake, British Columbia, Canada - sak_2010_1_5_50m | ecosystem: Environmental > Aquatic > Non-marine Saline and Alkaline > Saline ... | reverse complement strand
CCCCCATGGTAATTTCCTCTTAATCTTCTCCCCAGATATTTTCTCCTGATGGGGGGGGTTTAAAAATAAGAAGCGTAATTTGAGGCGATTGAAGATGAGTGCAATGGACATGAATACGTACGACTCGTACGACTCTACGGAAAGCCGCAAGTCTCACCGAGATTCTGGTCCGTTCACGGGACTTAACCGAAATGATATCGTCAGATCACTTCAATATCGAGTTTTTTGATGTCCCGCAGATGCATCAGAACCTATTTACATTCTTTACTTTGAAAAGTTATTCGAGGGAACAGAAACGGCACTCGTTTTCCGCACATGTGAGAAGAGAAGGATAGTACTTATTGACATACTCTTTGACCATACGCCGGGCTGAAAATGATGCGCTGGTACTTTTTATGGTTTCTTTCATCATCTTTACCCAGCCATGGGGTATTCCATCAATGGAAGCAGAGTAGTAAAGTGGCACTACTTCTTTTTCAAGCAGGGTATACAGTGCAGCGGCGTCAGATGCATCCCGTGATCCGGGAGAAGTCTCACCGCCAAAAGCCCAGCCATTTTTGCCATTATATCCTTCGATCCACCACCCGTCGAGAATACTCAGATTGATTACCCCGTTTAATGAAGCCTTCATGCCACTTGTCCCGCAGGCCTCCATAGGCGGGACAGGATTGTTCATCCAGACGTCCACGCCATGAACCAGGTACTGGGCCATCTGTTCGCCATAATCTTCGACGAACCCGATCCTGCCACCGAAATCCGGTTGCTGGGCGAATTCATAAATCCGTTTCAGAATTATTTTCCCGTCATTATCAGCAGGATGTGCTTTTCCGGCAAAGATAATCTGCACCGGATGCCAGGGATTATTCAGGATCCGCCGGAGACGGTCAGGATCATGAAAAATAAGATCTGCCCGTTTATAAGCAGAAAAGCGGCGGGCAAAACCGATGGTGAGAACAGAGGGGTTGAGCATCAAGCCGTCTGCGACAAGGTTACTGGGTTCTTTTAAATGGGTCTCCCAATTGATTCGCTTTCTTTCCCGGATCCTGTTGAGAAGTTTTTGTTTCAGCCATTTATGAACTTCCCAGATCTCTTTATCCGGTATCTCATCAATCATCTGCCAGATCTCCGGGTTATCATGGTTTATCTGCCAGTGGGGATCGGTGGAATCAAAATATTTTGAAAAGAGGTCTTCCATCTTGGGATTCAGCCATGTCGGGATGTGAACCCCATTGGTAATGTGGTCTATGGGGATCTCCTGTTCCGGCAGGTCCGGCCACATACATCGCCACATCCCGCGGGCAATCATACCGTGTTTCTTTGACACACCGTTATGGTATTCAGTTGTCCGGAGTGCAAACGCGGTCATGTTGAACCCGCTTCTCGAGTCACAGGGGTGGTGTCCGAGCTGGAATAAGGTATCCTGGTCGATGCCAAGCTGATGATAATAATTGAAGAAATATTTGCCCATGAGATCTAAGGGAAAAATATCATTCCCGGCAGGGACCGGCGTATGGGTAGTAAAGACCGATGTCCCTTTTACCTGATTCAGGGCGGCCTCAAAAGTCATCCCTTTTTCCACTCGTTCCCTGATCCGCTCCAACTGGGCAAACGCCGGATGCCCTTCATTGAGATGCAGGGCTGAAAACTCTATTCCGAGATCCTTGAGTACTTTTCGTCCCCCGATCCCGAGTACTATTTCCTGTTGCAGACGTTGTTCAGTATTCTCTGTGTACAGGCGATGGGAGATGGTCCTGTATTCAGGAATATTTGCCGTAATATCAGTATCAAGCAGATAGAGTGGTATCTTGCCCACATTAACCTTCCACACACCTACATAGATAGGGGGTTCAATGAAGGGGACCCGTATCACCATCTGATCCCCGGAATCATTCAGAACCCTTATAATAGGTGCCGCATCGCGATCCAGCACTTCCGTGATATTGTCCTGCCAGCCATCGGGACGAATATGCTGGTGGAGGTATCCCTCTGAGTACATGAATCCCACTGCTACCAGCGGAACACCCAGATCGCTGCATTCCTTTAAGTGGTCCCCGGCCAGGAACCCGAGGCCGCCTGCATAAAAAGGGAGTGAGTGGTGAAGGCCGTACTCTGCAGAAAAATATGCAATGGTAAGAGATCTGCGTTTTGGGTAATGTTCCGAAAACCAGCCATTGCGGTTAGTCATGTACTGGTTAAATCGGTTCATTATGATGTCATAACGGCGGAGGTATTCCTGATTTGTAAGAACACTTTCCAGAAATTCGGCTGGAACCTCACGAAGCATTTTAACGGGATTGTGGATACTTTTTTTCCATGCCTGTTGGTTAATCTGTTTAAAGAGTACCCGTGCCTCCGGGTGCCAGCTCCACCAGAGATTGTATGCAAGATCGACGAGACCGGATATGCGTTCCGGAACATGGGGGAATTTATCTGATAGTCGATCATAATGGTCCGCCATGTATCGGTTACTTCCTAATAGTACTGTAGGTAACGTCAAAATTTATACTATTGGGACAACAAATGGGCAGGAAAAGTAATAATCGCAAAATAAAATTAGGTAATTTTTAATTTCTCATTATTGTTGAATTTTTCCTTTTTTGTTCCTTTTTTTCGCTTGAAGATAGTGCCATCCTCTGAGGATGATCGTTTGGGTAACCTCAGCGTTTTGGTTTATCATATTCCAGCGCTTTTCCAAGTGCTGGCGCGTATCCCCGGTTCACGTATTCCTTCACCATCCTTTTGGCCGAGAACCGCGGGGCGTTACTCTTGATCGCTTCTTTCATCTTCCTGACCCACATGTGGGGGATCCCGTCATCGGAGCGGGTATAGTACATTGGTACAACCTCACGCCGGATCAGGTCATAAATCTGTCCGGCGTCCTCCCTGTCCCTGTTGGTTGTGGCTTTGGAGTCGCCAAACGCCCAGCCGTTTTTAATATTATACCCCTCAATCCACCAGCCGTCAAGGATACTGAGATTGATCACACCATTGAGTGATGCTTTCATCCCGCTTGTCCCGCAGGCTTCCATCGGCGGTAAGGGGTTATTGAGCCAGACATCAACACCATGCACGAGATACTGCGCCATCTGCTCCCCATAATCTTCCACAAAAGCGATCCTGCCGCCAAACTCCGGGCTGTGCGTGTACTGGTACACCCGCTGGATGATCTTTTTTCCTTCGTCATCTGCGGGATGCGCTTTACCGGCAAAGATAATCTGGACCGGTTTCCACCGGTTATTGACAATCTGTTTGAGTTGTTCGAGGTCCGAAAAGATAAGATCAGCGCGTTTATAGGTAGAAAACCGGCGGGCGAACCCGATTGTAAGGGCAGTAGGATCGAGCATGGCACCTCCGCCTACCACATTGACCGGGTCCGCTCCCTCGCGCTCCCATTTCCGCCGTTTATGCTCACGGATGCGGTTCAGCAGTTTCTGTTTCAGCCGGAGGTGAACCTTCCATAACTCTTCATCCGGAATTTCATCGATGAGGTCCCAGATGATCGTGTTGTCATGCTCATCCAGCCAGTTGGGACAGGAGGGAGAGAAATACTGATTGAACAGCAATTCAAGGTTCGGGTTGAGCCAGGTCGGCACATGAACGCCGTTTGTGATATATTCGATGGGCGTTTTTTCGAGCGGGATATCCGGCCACAGGTTGCGCCACATGCCACGGGCGACCTCTCCATGTCGCTGGCTCACCGCGTTGGTAAATGAACACGTCCTGAGTGCAAATGCAGTCATATTGAAGATACCGGGGGGGTCCTGTGGGTGGTAACCTAACTTAAGGAATGTATCCCGGTCAATGCCAAGCAGTGAATAATAATGACTGAAGTACCGGTCCATTAAAGAATACGGAAAAGTATCATGTCCCGCAGCCACAGGAGTGTGCGTCGTGAAAACCGATGTGTCGCGCACCTGCCGGAACGCTTCCTTAAACGAATTGCCATCGGCGACCTTATCCCGTATGCGTTCGAGGAGCGCGAACGCAGGGTGCCCTTCGTTTAAATGGATCACCGAATGCCGGATCCCAAGGATATCCAATACATAGTTCCCGCCGATCCCAAGGACAATCTCCTGCCGGAGGCGCTGTTCGCGGTCGCCGGTATAGAGCCGGGAGGAGATGCTCCTGTTGGCTGGATCATTCTGGGGGATATCAGTATCAAGAAGATAGAGGGGTATATTTCCGACATCGACTTTCCAGACCGCGATGTGGATTGGAGGGTCGATGAAGGGCACCTGTACTACCAGCTGGTCGGTGTGGTTATACATCACCCGTGTAATCGGCGCGGCATCCCGGTTCAGGACCTCCTTGATATTTTCCTGCCACCCGTCCGGCCCGATATGCTGGTGGAGGTACCCTTCAGAGTACATGAACCCCACTGCTACGATCGGGATGCCAAGATCACTGCACTCCTTAAGATGGTCCCCGGCAAGAAATCCAAGGCCGCCGGCATAAAAGGGGAGGGAGTGCTGGAGCCCGTACTCTGCGGAGAAATAGGCGATTGAGAAATGTTTCCGGTTGGCAAAGTGTTCGCTGAACCATGAGGTGGCATGGCGGATCTCACGCCTGAACCAACGGGCCATGACAATGTCGTAATGGTGCAGGTAGTGGGGGTTTTTCGCGGCTGCAATAAGAGTTTCTTCGGGAATTTCCTTGAGCATCTTCACCGGGTTGTGGATGCTCTCCGCCCACATGATGGGGTTGAGCCGTTTGAAAACCATTTTTACTTCAGGGTTCCAGCTCCACCAGAGGTTGTACGCGAGGTCGACCAGGCCGGAAATCCGTTCGGGCACATGGGGGAACTCCTCTGCAAGCCGGTTGTACTGCTCGGCCATTTGAGTCTGCCTTCCTGATTCTAATGTGGGCAATTTCATGTTTAATACTATTGGGAATGCAAAAGGGAAGGAAAAGCGGGATCCGCATAATAAGATCTAATCCCATGAGTTCCCATCCGGCATTCGGGAAGGTTATCTTTTTGTGAATGCCAGTGTCCGGGAGGATCTTCACCAATCCATTCCTGAGGCGATCGTCCTTGCAGATGCCACCGGAGTGCCCCGGGAATATTTTTTGTTGATGACCGGGTGGTGTTCATCGTTCCCACATACATTTCACAAAATATAAATACGACATCAGGGTTCGGGGACATTCTTTCATCCACTGCATTTGTTGCAGACCGGTTCTGATTACAATTCGCCCGATTTTTTGATATTTTTCAAATTCAACACAAAATTTTGTTCAAACTCTAATCGCAATACCATCAGAAATACCCTTTTATTTTTTCCTGATTTATATACCCTAACACAAAACAAGCCATAACAAAGGGAAAAGTATAAATCATCTCTCTGGTATCTTAACTGTGGCTAAAGGAACTGGATACTCCCCGGCAGAATCCCGTTACTCATTTACGTCCCTGATATTTTTTGATCTGAAGATAGTTCCCAACAAGAGGATACGCTCTCGAAGGGAGCCAGCACCCTGTCGGCGGGTTCCTGCCTGGTCTTTAAAAGGAGGATTGAAAAAGGTATGCCTGCGTTATCGATTGGATTCGAGGTGCACCAGCCGTACCGGTTGAACAGGCACTTTGCTCCGGATCCAAAAATAAAGAGAAAAGATCTGTTAAATCTGTATTTCGACGAGATCAACCGCGAGCTTCTGCTCCGTGTCGCAGAAAAATGCTACATTCCGGCAACAACACAGGTCCTGGAAATGATGGACGCGGGGTTCTCATGTGCGTTCTCATTTTCCGGCACCCTTATCGAACAGGTTGAAAAGTGGAGCCCGGATTCCCTTGCCTTATTCGAGCAGGTTGCCGCCCATCGGAATGCCGAGATCCTCGCCCAGACTTACTACCATAGCATCGCCAGCTGCTTCCACGACAAAACCGAATTTACCGAGCAGGTCCGGATGCATGCCAACCTGATGCGCGACCTGTTCCATGCAGACCCTGCGGTCTTCGAAAACACGGAGTTTACGTTCAATAACGAGATCGCAACCCATATCAAGGATATGGGATTCGCCGGGATTTTTACCGAGGGTGTAGACCGGATCCTTGGCTGGAGAAGCCCCGATTACCTGTATACCTGCAGGGACATTCCCGTTCTTCTCCGGAACACCCAGTTGTCAGATGATATTGCATTCCGGTTCACCAACCGTTCGTGGGACATGTATCCCCTGACTGCCGATACGTATGCAAAATGGGTGGCACAATCTTCCGGGGATGTCGTGAATGTCTTTTTAGACTACGAATCCTTTGGGGAACATTTGTGGTCGGACACCGGTATCTTCGATTTCCTGCGGCATCTGCCAGAGGAACTTTCAGCACAGGGAGTTTCTACGATCCTGCCATCAAAAGTACTTGCGGATTACTCACCGGTGGGAACGATTGATGTAACCGAGACAATCTCATGGGCTGATATAGAGAAGGATACATCGGCCTGGATGGGAAACGACCGGCAGCGGGCGGCGTTCTTTGCCCTTCAGACAGCACATGCCTACTCGAAGGACAAGCAGGTCTGGAGGTACCTCCAGACGAGCGATCATTTCTACTACATGGCGTCCAAGTTCGGTTCCTGTGGCGAAGTGCATTCGTATTTCTGTTATCTCGAAGGCGAAGATGCGTTTAAGACTTACATGAGAATCCTTGCAGACTATGAGGAACGCAATATCCGAACCATGAAGAACCGTAAGGCAGCAAAGGCACTGCGGACGCTGTCTCCGGAAAACGCGTTCCATTTCGCATCTCCTGCCGGTTATATCGGGTACACGGCATATAACCTGGACCAGTTCTGCGAGCTTTTGCATATCGTGCCCAGGGACTCTATCCAGCACCATCTGGAGAGGGGGGATTTTACTTTCTGGATTAGGGATGTACTTGGTGACACACATCTTGCTGAAAGCATCAAAGAATGCACAGAGCGACAGGAGCTTACCAATCTTGTCTGTGAGTGGAGGGAACGACTGTGGAGTCACTTAAAATAGCCATTTTCTGCTGGGAATCACTCTATGCCGAGCGCGTTGGCGGACTTGCCCGTGCCGCGACCCATCTCGCTGAGACGCTGGCGATGTCCCACGAGGTTCACTTCTTTACCCGTGGCTGGATCCAGGACCAGACGATCAAAGGAGTCCAATACCATTACTGCCAGCCCGGCGGCAACAACATGGTGGAGTATTGCGATTCCATGAGCTATGGGATGGTCGAAAATTTCCACAGGTTTGATAAAAACCGGAAATTTGATTACCTCCACTTTAACGACTGGCATGCAGTCCAGGCGCTCCATATCCTGCAGGACCGGAACACCATTCTTACCTTCCATTCGACAGAATACGGCAGGAACGGGAACCAGTTCGGCGACTGGTGGGAGTTTAAGGAGATATCGGGTAAGGAGTGGTATGGGGGACTGATTGCAAAGCGGGTCACCGCTGTATCTGCAACCCTGAAAAACGAGGTCATGCAACTCTATAACGTGCCCGACTGGAAGTGTGACGTGGTCCCCAATGGCGTGGTGCCCCGCGAGTTCCGCGCTGAGATCGATGCAGGCAAAGTGAAGCAGGCATATGGTATCCACCCGTTCGCCCCGCTCATCCTGTTCATCGGCAGGCTCGTCTACCAGAAAGGTCCGGACCTGCTGATCGAGGCAGTAAGAAAGGTGTGCCAGAACCATTGGGATGCGAAGGTGATCGTTGCCGGAACCGGGGACATGCGCCAGTTTCTGGCGGAACGGGCAAAGGATCTCCCGGTTAATTTCATTGGCTACATTCCCGATTCGGAGTACGTCCGTCTCCTGAATGCCTGCGACCTCGTGGTCATCCCCAGCAGGAACGAGCCGTTCGGCCTCGTGCTGCTGGAAGCATGGAGTGCAGAGAAAGGCGTTGTTGCGTCCAATGTTGGCGGGCTCTCTGAGAACATCGATGCCTTCGTGGACGGTGTGAAAGTTGAACCCGACCCGGACTCGCTGGCATGGGGGATCAACAGCATGATGGATGATCCTAAAAATGCAATAGCTCTCGGGAAACGGGGCAGGAAAAAAGTTGATCGTATGTTCCTGTGGGGCCCGATCGGGGGGAAGATAACCGAGACCTATTCCCGTGTGGTCGCATGAAGATCGCCTATTTTGTCGATGAATTTCCACCTTTTTTCCGCGGGGGGCTGGGGACCTATGCAAAAGAGATCACACAGCAGTTCATTCTCAAGGGACATTCTGTATCGGTCTTCTCCCTGAATACGGGAGACGACCCCACGTTCGATACCTGGGGGGGCGCAGAGGTCCACCGCCCCAGGCTCATGACCTTTTCTGACATCCTTTCCATCGTCAACCCTGCTGAAATGAAGACATGGGACACGAATGGACAGGAATTTTTTACAACTACCCTTCTTTACAATATCCTTTCCGCATCAAAGCTGGTGAATTCTCTTGTCCAAAAAGAGCACCGCAATTTTGATATTCTGGTCTCACATGACTGGCTCGCCGCGCTCGCGGGAATCATCGCCAGGCGAAATCTCGATATCCCCTTTGTTATCCACTTTCATTCAAATGAGCAGGGACGAAACCCGTCAGGATCTGCAACGGTCAGGGACATTGAGCGTATTGCCGCCACAAATGCCAACCGGATTATTACCGTCAGTTATGCAATGCGTGACGAACTGATGAGATTGGGGTATCCGGAACAGAAGATCCGGGTTGTCCATAATGGTGTGGATGCAGGGAAATATGATGCTGCGCGGTTTTCAAGGGAGGAGGTGGAAGCATTCCGGGAAAAGATTGGAGTTGGGCCCAACCCAATGATATTCTTCATCGGCAGGCTCACCTGGGTAAAAGGGGTCGACTCGCTCGTTCTGGCAATGCCTTGGATCCTCAAAGAGATGCCTGATGCAAAACTTGTCATTTTAGGTATAGGAGAGATGGACCAGATGCTTGTCCAGATGGTGCGCGACCTTCATCTGGAGGAGAACGTGATTCTGCGCTTTAAGATGGTTCAGGAGGAGGAGCGGATACTGTACTATGCAGCCTGCGATATCGCAGTCTTCCCATCGAAATACGAACCGTTCGGTATTGTCTGCACCGAGGCCCAGTCAATGGGAAAACCAGTCGTTGTTGGTGCAACCGGTACATCTGGTCTCCGCGAGCAGGTGATCCCAACCGGAAACGAAATCTGCGGGTACCATATCAACCCGTATGATCCACGGGACATCGCAAAATATATCGTAAAGATCCTCAAAGATCCTGACCTGGCCGCAACCATGGGTAAGAACGGCAGGAGCCGGGTGCTCAAGAACTTCACCTGGGAGATGGCTTCAGAAAAGACCATCGGGGTATACCAGGAACTAATTGACGGCAGGAAATAAAGGGAGAGGCGCCGATGGCATTCCAATACGGTCGGGAGGTCCAGGAACCGGTTGCCGCACGAAGGCTGGAATTTCTGATGACGGCAGGCCATGCCTACTCATCTTCGACCGTTGGTGGCAACACCAGAAAATACCACGGACTTTTCGTAAACAACGGGCGCCTCGGTCTTGCCGGACTTGATGAGATTGTGAACGGCAGGCGCATCTCCGCCCATCAGTATGAAGGGGCATCGGATGACGCAGGATTACAGTACCTCCATGCATTCTCGGCATACCCTCCCCGCTGGGTCTACAGGGTGGGGGATGTCGCTATCCGGAAGACCGTCACGTTCAACGGTGTCCTCGTGGTTACGTACGATATCACCGGCGACGCGGATCTTCGGATCCGTCCTCTTATCACTGACCGTCCGGTGAATGAGGTTGTTCGGGCACCTCATCCTCTCTATGTGAGTGAACGCAATGGTGTACGCTGGGGGGACCTCTTCCTTGAAAGCGATCTCCCTTTTGATCCCGATCCCGTTACGTACTGGAATGTCTGGTATGAGCAGGAGCACGAGCGCGGGTACGATCCTGTTGAGGACCTCTATTCACCAGGTTTTTTCCATGGCGTTGTAAAGGACTGCACGGTCACGTTCCGGTGCACACCTGACGGTCAACCCCCAAAGAACAAGGACCATAAAAAGTCTCCTAAAACACATCTCGAATGGCTGGAGTGGGCATCCGATGCGTTCTGTCACGGTGACGAGATCTTTGCCGGCTACCACTGGTTCTGCGAATCATGGGGGCGGGACTCTGCAATCAGCGTCAGCGGGCTTTTAATCGAACGGGACAAAAAAATTGCTGCACAGGCAGTACTGCAACGCCTCGCATCCGGGATGAGAGGTGGCATAATCCCGAACAGGTTCCCGGATAATTATCACACAAGTGATGCTTCGCTCTGGTTCATCTATGCCCTTATGCGGTACCGGCGCCGCTGGGGGGATGACCCCTTTATGGAGAAAATGAAGCCGTTAATCAGTGATATTCTGAATACCTATCCTTTTTCACCTGTCGCTTCGATTGACGATAGTCTTATCACTGTTGTGCCAAAGAGCACCTGGATGGACACAGAGTTCACCCCCCGCGGAGGAAAGCCGGTAGAGATCAATGCGTTATGGGTCAGTGCACTGGCAGAATCTGAGGCTATGGGAATCACGACACCAGTACCTTTTGATTCTGCACTGGTAGCATTCAGGAGGTTCTGGAACGAAGACCGGCAATGCCTTTTTGACCGTATCGATCCAGCTGATCCTGCCATCCGCCCGAACCAGGTAATCGCTATCGCACTTGGTCTTGTTGATCAGGATCAGGCGACAAAAGCCCTCAACACCATCAATAAAAATCTCCTGACACCCTACGGGCTGCGTACCCTTTCGCCGCAGGATCCTCACTACTATGGGCATTATTCCGGTGACCGCAGTTACCATAACGGGTGTGTCTGGCCCTGGCTGACAGGGAAATATGTCGATGCACTCATAAGAAACGGAGTTACGAGGGATCTGATCGCGCCTATGTTGATTCCGGTCCTCCATCACCTCCGGGAAGCCGGTGTAGGATACATATCTGAGATCTTCGATGGCGATCCTCCTTATCTGCCGGGAGGTTGCGTCGCCCAGGCCTGGAGCGTGGCAGAAATTGCCCATGCCTGCAGAATGGTTTTCCATTGATACGGTACAACAACCTTATCGGGATCATTCATGCACCCCCCCAATTTCAAGGATACGATCGCAGCGTCTCCGTACATCTTCACCATAGGGGTGGCCGGTGATAGTGGGTCGGGAAAGACTACATTCACACAAGGCGTTCGAAGCATCTTTGGCGATGACATGGTATCGACTATAACGCTGGATGACTACCACTGCCTTGACCGGAATGATCGAAAGAAACACGGAATCACAGCACTTAATCCTCGTGCAAACCGGCTCGATCGGCTCGAAAAGGACTTATCATTGCTCAAGCGCGGAGTCCCTGTTGAAAAGCCGGTGTATAACCATAGTACCGGAACCTTCGACCCGCCTGTTATTTTCCGACCCAAAAAGATCCTGATACTTGAGGGGCTCCATACATTATTTACCCCCCAACTTCGTCATAACATTGATTTTTCGCTCTTCGTGGATCCGGTAAAAGAGGTCAAGTATGACTGGAAGATACGACGGGATATGAACAAAAGAGGGTATTTGGAGAAAGATGTGCTGAAAGAAATTACCGAAAGGGAACCTGATTATGTGACGTACATCGCCCCCCAGAAGGAATTCGCTGATGCCGTTATTGGCATCGATTACTCTGAATACGGCAAACATCTCGGGCTTGAACGGAATGTCTACCGGATAACCCTCTCCCAGAGCAGGATGAAACAGAATATTGAGAATATCGACCTCTCACTGGACCTGTTCTCGATCCTCTCGCTTTCCCAGAAAGATTTCTCTCTCAAGTTCGGAACCAGCGAGCATGATGGTCACAAGATGGGGGATCTCATCATGGATGGTGAATTGAGCGAACATGTTGTGAAAAAACTTGAGCGCAGCATCGAGAACCAGACACAGGTCCACCCCATCTCAATCATTAAAAACAGGACGTATGTGACTGCCAGCGACCTCGCTCAGCTGATCCTGTGCTGGAGGATAATCCACCGCCGCATCTTCATGGAGACTGGCCGGTAATGGCACTCCGGGGATATGCCAGCTACCCTGCGAACCCATCCCTGCCGGCGGTCCTTTCAGATATTCGTCATTTTTTTGATATCGATGAGAACCAGGCCCGGGACCCTCCGGCCCGGGTATGGCTCTCGAAGGTCGCCGGCCTGATGTAATTGATGGACCACCCGTCAGAGAAGCTGTCCTGTATCTCTTTCTGTGTTATCCTCCTCGGGCCGTATCCGGCGGGCTCCAGATCGGAAAAGCAGAGCATGAAGTAGTTCCCGGCCGGTGACAGGATGGCTGCAAGGTTGTCCACGAAGACCGGGCGGTCTTCATCGGACAGGGTATGGAAGAACCCTGAATCGGTGACGGTAGTAAACTTCCTGTCAAGCCGTAAGAGGTCCAGTGCGTTCAGGACGTAAAACTGCACCGGAAGTCCTCTTGCAGCAGCCTTCTCCTGTGCCTTCTGGATCGCGAGGGGGGTGGCGTCGATACCCCACACGTCATATCCTTCCCCTGCAAAGAAGAGGGCATGCTCCCCTGTCCCGCATCCTATGTCAAGGACAGATCCTGTTATCTCTCCCCTCCGGACCAGCTCGACGAACTCCTTCTGGGGCTGGCCGATGTCCCAGGGAGGTGTGCCCCTGTATGCCGAGTCAAAGAAATCCATACCTCACCATAGCTCCTGATATGCTTATCATTATTTCTTCGGGGACACTAACAGCCCACCGTATCACCACCATCCGACCGGCACGAACCGGTACCGGCCATCATCGTTCACACTACAGAACCATCGTAAACGTCTACTGGTTACATTTGACTGGCTTGCGGATGTTGAATCTGAAGATAGGTTATGGCCAACTTATAGGGATCTTCAACCCCTGGCCAAGTCAGTTTTGACCACAGATTCTCATAAAAATACACACCAGACATGGTGTATTATTTAATAAAATTACACCTTCTTCTCATCGGCATGAAAAATTAAGTTATAATCCTTTTATCTTCATGGGGAATTTCGTGTCAGAATACCTGGCCCTGTGTAATCAGGGGAATAGAACGTTCTCCTTAAAAAGACCGCTTTTTACAAAACCGTCATTTTATATATTATCTGGCAACCAATTCAGGGATAAGGGCCATATAAGATGCCGAAGAACAAAGAGCAGGATAGCGGGACAGCTGAATGTTATAGTCCTACAGATTTCGAAGTACAGTACCGCAACCTTGCAGAGCAGGCATTTGTTGGTGTCTATGTTGTTGAGGACAAGAAGTTTATCTATGCAAACCCGCGGATGGCAGAGATCTTTGGCTATACCCTGGACGAGTTTGTCGGGAAACTCGGGCCTGTTAACGTGATCCATCCCGATGATTACGCCCATATCTATGAAAAATCCCAAAAGAGGCTTATCGGCGAGATCAAGACTGACTATTACCAGTTCCGGGGAGTAAAAAAAGACGGGGGGATCATCTATGTTGAGATCTATGGGTCACGATTCCAGCACCAGGGAAAGCCGGCTGTCACCGGTGTGTTGAGTGACATTACCGAGAGAGTAAATGCAGAAGAGGACTTAAAACGGGAACTCCAGCATGAAAAAGATCTGTCAGAGCAGGCATTTGTCGGGGTGTATGCTGTCCAGAACGGAAAGTTTGTCTATGCAAACCCGCGGATGGCAGAGATCTTTGGCTATACAGTTAACGAGTTTATCGGGAAACTCGGTCCGGTCAACGTGATCCATCCTGAAGATTTCCTCCATATCCATATAAAAGGGAACAAAAGGCTGAACGGGGAGATCGAGACGGATTACTACAAGTTCCGGGGCATAAAAAAGATGGTTCGTTCATTCATGTCGAGATATACGGGTCACGGATACAGTTCATTGGGAAACCAGCAATCACTGGCGTATTGAATGACATCACCCCGCGGGTAAATGCAGAAGAGGCTCTCACCCTCGAACTCCGGCGGAAAAAAGACTTCATTGATGTTGCATCCCACGAACTAAGGACGCCGCTGCAGCTTGTCCTTGGGTACCTTGATGTGATGCTGGCGTTCCCCGACAAGTACGGGCTGAATGATGAGGGAACACGGTTCCAGGGCCTGATACTGGACAGCGCAAAGCGCGAGGAGCGGATCGTGAACCGGATGCTCGAGTACAGCATCATGAATGTGGAAGGTGAGGAAATCCGGCCGGAGAACCGGAGCTTTTCCCCGCAGAGTGTCGTTGACGTGATCCCGAACGCCAGGAAGATCCGCAGTGACGCTGAGGTAGAGGTGGCAATTCCTGCAGACCTGACTATTGAGAGCGATCCGGACTTTTTCTACAACATACTTGCGGAATTCTGCACCAATGCAATCCAGTATTCAGTTCCCCCAAGGAAGATCACGATCACCGGCAGCCAGGATGAATTACAATCCTGTTTTTCGGTAAAAGACAATGGTAACGGAATGACGGCCGATGTCAAAAACTCCCTGTTCAAGCCGTTTTTTATTGGTGACGGAACTCAGTTGTCCAGGAAGTGAGGCAGGCTCGGGCTGGGCCTCCCTATTGCAAAAAGGCTTGCTGACCTGCTCGGCGGTGATATAAAGGTAAAAAGCGAGGCCGGAAAAGGAAGTACCTTTTCTTTGATCCTTCCAGGGAAACCTTAATTTTCGTTTCCTGACTGGAAATAACATGACAGGCCATATCGTACCCTTTGACGGTTCTTCTCTTTTGTATGCCCTGCTCCTTTTTCCCTCTTACTGGTACCTGTCCCAGAACAGCGTCAGTGCCTGCCACACCTGTTCGCGCAACCGGCGGACTCGCACGGGGTCCGGTGCGCCATGCTTCCAGTCTTCCGGACCGCCCTCTTCATACAGGGACCGGTTCACCTCGACCTGCACCCACGGGACCCCTTTGCGCCAGTAGTGGGCGTTTCCAATGAACCCACCGGAGAAGGGGTTGTTCACCGCGACCTCTTTTTGTATCGCGAACGTTTCGCGGAAGGCCCCCGCAAGTGCCTGGACCATCTCCTGCGGGCACGTGGCAATGCTGCCCTTGTTTGCCCTGCCGCGCCGGTCGCCGTTGTTCCCGAGACAGATGAGCGGCCGGCCTTTACCGGCATCGCTCTGCCTGCAGGAGCCTGTCGGCAGCATCGAATGGCAGTCGAACGCGATCTGTACCGCATGGCCGTCGATCAGCTCGTCAATGCGCTGGTGGTACGGGAAATAGTGCTCCATCATCAGCCGGTGGATTACGGTCATATCGGGAAATTTCCCGGGCCTGTACACATCCTTGCCGTCAATTGTCCTGGTCTTGACAATACCGTCCGGGTCCACACCGGGAAGGGGAAGGGGGGGCCGGTTGAGGTCGACTGCCATCCGTGAAACAGGTGTGTCGATGTATGCGGCAACGTTGTGCCGGAAATTAAAAATATCCCTCGTGGCCGGGTCACCGTAATAGTGGATATCCTGGTGAGAGAGGGCGAGCCTTCCTCTCAGGACTCGCGGGATTCGCGTGCCGCCATGAGGGACGGAGACCAGGAACGGGTAGTTCTTTTTCATAAAAGGCGCCACCGAATGTGCAGCGGGATACCGGGATTAAACGACGGTCATTCCTCCACCGGGCGTTCGTCATCGCCTGAACCTTTTTCATCCTTTCCTGTTCCGGTGCCGGAGATCCCCAGCACCGGGAACCTGAGCATGTACCGCAGCCCCCCAACGGTAGAAAGGTTGCGCATCTCGCGGCTGACCTGTGCTATCATCTCACGGACGACAATCCGGTCCTCCACCTCCCCGGCCTCTTTGACATAGGCGAGCCGGTGGATCGAGTAGATCCCGATTAAAAACGCAAAGACAAAGAAAAAGTCCCAGTACTGGAAGTCCAGCGTCTGGATGGCAAAGATTGTCCCCGGGCTTTTCCAGTTCAGGGTGAGCGAGAGTTCGGTTGCCTTGAACGAATCGACAAACATCCCGCCGATGACCGGTGCGATGCCGGCAGCAAGGGAGTTTGTGATGTTGATCGTGGCAAGGTAGGCGGTTGCGCCGCCATGGGGTGCGAGCTTGAGCCCGATGTTTGCCGATGCGAGCGTGACCCCTGCCGTAGATACTCCCATCAGGATGTGCAGGACGATAAGAAGCGGTATTGTCAGCAGGTGCTTGGCGGGCATGGTCGTAAACGTCCAGCCAAGGATGCAGATCATGAAGAGCGGGCCCGAGACTCTAAGGACGGACTTGTTGCTGAACCGGTCGGAGATCCGGCCCCACATGCCATAGGAGAGCACACTTGAGAGCTGGCTGAGGACGGCAAGCGCAATGACAACCGTGATATCGAAGTCGAGCATGACAAGCAGGTAGACAGTAAAAAACGGGGCGGCGAGGTTGACGGCAAAGTTCCATGCTGCCAGAAAGGCGATCAGCCGGGAGAAGTTTATATCGCGGAACGCAGACCGGACCTGGCCAAGAAGCGGGACTTTTGGAGCTTCCTTCATTAACGGTTCGGGGATCCTTGACATGTACCAGATCCCAAAGAGCCCGGCGACAAAACCGCCAACGAAGATGACCGAGTAGGCAGTGAGCGGGGGAAAGGCCGTATTCCTCTGGACGAAATCGATGAGGACACCGGCGGCAAGGGACAGGACGATCCCGAGGGCAAGGGACAGGGACATGCGGCGGGAGAAGAAGCTGCCCAGGATCTCTTCGGGCACAAGGTCGCGTATCCACGAGTTCCAGCTGCAGTGGGAGATGGCAGAGACGCTCCCGTACAGGACAAGTGCCGCAATCAGGACGGGCACGGCGGCAGCCGGGCCAAACAGGAACGGTATGAGGGCAATAACGAGCCAGAAGAGTCGTGCGACAATCGAGGCGCTCACGCAGACCAGCCGCCGGTTGCGGACCTTTTCTACAACCGAGATGGCGGGCATCTGGATCAGCTCGGTAAGCGGAGGGATTGCCGCAAGCAGCCCGATTACCGTGTTGGACGCGCCCAGCTGGAGGCCGAATGCAACAAGGAAGATCCCGCCGGTCAGCGTGACCATGGCCTGTGTGGCGAGCCCGTCCCTGATGATATACGAGAGCCCTTTTGTTATGTCGTCATCGCTTAAGGTCTCTTTCGGGTTCATCATGGTAAAAACACACAGAACCGATGATTTGAACGGGAGTACCGGCCCTGCACAGGCCGTATTTTTTGTCCGGAATGTATGGTATGAGCAGGCAGTTCAAAAAAGATTTCGTTCCCGTTGCCGGGAGAATCCGGTTGCACGTTTGTCATCATACCGTCATCCCGGACCGGCCGATAGAACCGTGCCTTGGGGATCGCGTCCCTTCCGGTTACCGGTCGTTCAGCTGCTGCTCGATCCGGTCCAGCCGGCCCTGCAGCTCCGCATTCTGCCGGCCCTGCTCCCTGAGGGCGTCTTTTATCTCCGTAAGATCGCTTCTTTTAGCGGCTGCTGCATCGCTGCCTGCAGGAACACCGGGAGTGGCCGGCGCGAGGAGCTTGTTGGCGATGAACCCCGCAAGGGTGCCGAAGAGGCATACGCCCATGGTCATGACGGTGATGCCGACCAGCCGTCCCGCCGTGGTCACCGGGTAGCGGTCACCGTATCCCACGGTCGTGATGGTGACGTAGACCCACCATATTGCATCGGAGGCGGTCAGGATGTTGGCATTGGTTGCTGACCGCTCGGCCATGAGGACGAGAAACGCCCCGCTCTCGATCACGAGCATGACGCAGAAGGCGACGATGAAGAGCACGCTCTCGGCCCGGTGCTGTATGAGTTGTCCAAAGATGTTGTGGCCGCCGTACTTTTTGAGGAGCCGGTATGCCTTGAAGACCCGGAAGAGCCGCAGGATACGCAGGGCGGGGGTGCATGCAAGGAGATCGGCCCATCCCCAGTCGCGGAAGAAATAGTACCTCTTCGACCCGGCCGAAAAAAGACGGTACAGGAAATCCGCAAGGAATGGGATCGTCAAAAAGAAGTTAACGACCTGGATAACGTGGACGGAATCGGGATCGAGACCGGGGATCCAGATGATGATGAAGTTGATGACGGACAGGAGGGAGACTGCCAGGATGAAGATCTCGTAGCCGGGATCTTTTAAGTCCTGCATCCCGTTTTGTGCGGTTGTCCTGTCATCCATGGGTGTAACTTCCCCCGGTTCTTTCACTGGTATTCCGGCGCCGAAGCTTATAAGTGGACAGGATCCGGATCTTCCGGCAGCCCGGTGTGGCAGTCCTGGTAAGGATCCGGGCGTCGCAGGGTTTACGGGATACGGCAGCCCCTCCCCCTGCATTCAGATCTCCGCGCTTGAGTCACCGGTCGCCACTATGAGGCCGGGGAAGTTCTTCTCACGATGCTCCGGTATGGCCTTTTTATTCATCGGGCGTTTTGTAAACTTCCGTCCCGGAATGCACCCGCACGAGGCGCCGGGGCATCGTTACCGGGCGACAGGGACCGTTCCTGATGTTATTGCAAATCTTTTTATCCTGAGAGTGGGATTCATTTTTATTTTCAGGTACATGGCGGATGGAGGTGAGGACTGATGGGAAGAGGCACAAGAGACCGTACGGGGCGACGGGGTGGTATAGGCTACGAGGGGCATGGCATGCGTGGCAGCTACGATGACCGGTGGGATCCAGGAAACCCTGACCATGATCCCAGCCGTGATCTTCGGGACATGTACGAAGAGCTGCCAGACCCCGCCAGTGATGAGTATGTGTGGCCGGAGAACGAGGATGCGGATGAGGACTAAAAGTCCCCGATATCTTTTTTTAAAAAACCTGTCGTACCTGAATTTTGTTGCCGGGTGATCCGGGAATTTTTTTTGGGAAGCGGTCCCGGAACAAAGAAGTGCCTGTGCTCTGCGTGCACGAGAGAGAATCCCGGGTATGTCAGTTCCCGGTTACCGGAAAAAAAGCAGAAGATTTTTTTCAGGGTCAGCCCAAAAGAGTGTTAATTCGTATTTTAATAATGATTCATCGGTTACGAGGATTTTGGTATGAACAGGACACAGGTTTTAACCCTGGCAATCACCGTCACCATCTGCCTCCTCGCTACGGCAGGGTGTACTAGTACCTCCGGCACCGCCCAGCCCGCATGTCAGGCAGCCCAGCAACATCCGGCCGTATCGTTCAACGCAACACCCGTCCGGTATGCAACGGTCAACGGGGTTACGCTGGGATACCGGGAATTCGGGTCCGGCGAGCCGATCCTGATGATCCAGGGATTCGGCGCTACTATCAACGACTGGAACGAGACCTTTATCGCCATCCTTGCAACGAAATACCAAGTCTATGTCTACGACCACCGGGGGATGGGATACAGCAGTGACAATAATGCGACACCAACTATTTCCCGGTACGCAGACGACGCTGCCGGGCTGATGACTGCTCTCGGCTATGACAGCATGCATGTATACGGGGTCTCCATGGGGTCCTCGGTCTCCCAGCAGCTCGCAATCGACCACCCCGAACGCGTACGAAAACTGGTGCTGGACTCCAATGCCTACAGTATCCGGCTTCCCGAGACCCAAAAACTGCTCGGGACTATTGAAGCTGCTGCCGCAAGTCCTGCCACACCGGAAGGCATCCGGCGGGAAGCCCAGGCAAACCTCGCGTGGAACGGGTCTTATGACGGTCTTTCCGGTATCCATAAGGACGTCATGCTCGTTGTGGGTACCGCAGACGACCTGACACCTGATCCGGTCTCTGTCCGGATGGCCGGGCAGATCAATGGGTCGTGGCTCGTGCGGTTCAAGGATCTCCCGCATGTCGGGTCCCATTATGCACCTGTCGAGTACGGGCAGAACGCACTCGCGTTTCTCGGCATGAACGAGTCGCCGGCCTTGAGCAGGTAAATTCTTTTTTTACTGGGTTCATGCCGGCTTTGCCCTGAGGAGAAATGAACGGGGTGCTGTGGAGGAGGGGGATCACCGGCCAATACGCCCCCCAAAATTTTTCCGGACGCACCGACCCCCCACCCGCTTGGGAGAGGTCCCGCCCCGTTGTGCCCCGGGTCTCTTCATGGTTCTGGCATTATTCTCCCGTGCGTCTGGTCCTGGTCCCGGTACCTTGGAGGAACTGTCGACCTGTCCCAACAATCTTACCCTGATGGCCAGCCATCACCGGTACCATAGATAGACATATGATGCCACGAAGCAATTGTAGCCCATCACGGCATGGTGATATATTCTCCCGTGTCAGCCCGGTCGGGCTGATGACGTTCTTACCAACCGCACAAGGGTACCCGGAGTGCGTAATCTCCGGCGATGGTTGCACGATACTAAAAGGCCTGCACCTGAATCCGGAGTATCCGGACCCATGGACACGCGATGCGTAAGAAACAGGGAGTATGAACGGCTTTGCCGGAATATCGATAACGAAAATAAAAAATGAGGAAGGAAATGTCACAACAGCTTGGCGGACAGCCTATTATAATTCTGAGGGAGGGAGCGACACGGAACCGGGGGCAGGAAGCCCAGAACAGCAATATCGCCGCTGCAAAGGCGGTGGCAAATGCAGTCCGGTCGACGCTCGGGCCAAAAGGGATGGACAAGATGCTTATCGACGGCATGGGCGATATCGTCATCACCAATGATGGCGCCACCATCCTCAAGCAGATGGATATCGAGCATCCTGCAGCAAAGATGATGGTCGAGATCGCAAAGACCCAGGACGATGAGGTTGGTGACGGCACGACCACGGCAGTCGTCATTGCAGGAGAACTCTTAAGGAACGCGGAAAGCCTGATCAGCCAGCAGGTCCACCCGACCGTTATTGCCGAAGGATACCAGCAGGCTGCGGCAAAAGCGCTGGAAATCCTTTCCGCAATTGCAATCAGCGTGAAACCAACCGAGACTGCACTGTTAAAAAAAGTCGCAGAAACGGCGATCAGCGGCAAGGCCGCAGAGGCGTACAAGGTGCTGCTCTGCGATATCGTTGTACGGGCAGTAACGATGGTTGCCGATCCTGACGGGACCGTGGATATCGGGCACGTGAACGTACAGAAGAAAGTTGGCGGTAAAGTCGAGGATACCGGGATCATCGAAGGCATGGTCATCGACAAGGAACGCGCCAACCCGGGAATGCCCAAAGTTGTGAAGAACGCAAAAGTCCTCCTCCTCAACGCGGCGCTTGAGTACAAAAAGACGGAGGTCAACGCGAAGATCAATATCTCCCAGCCCGACCAGGTGCAGGCATTCCTCGATGACGATGAGCAGATGGTCCATACGATGGCAAACAAGGTCGTATCAAGCGGTGCAACCGTGGTGTTCTGCCAGAAGGGCATGGATGACGTGGCCCAGCACTACCTCACAAAAGCCGGCATCTTTGCCGTCCGTCGTATGAAGAAGAGCGATATCGAAAACCTTGCGCGGGCCACCGGTGCAACGATTATCAACAGTATCGATGTCATTACCCCCGGCGATCTCGGGACTGCCGGCCTTGTGGAGGAAAAGAAGCTCTCCGGTCATGAGATGATCTATGTCTCGGAATGCAAAAACCCCAAATCGGTCTCGATCATTATCCGGGGTGGGTCAGAGCATGTGATCGATGAGCTTGAACGTGGTATGCATGATGCGCTTATGGTTGTCAGCGATGTCGTAAAGGACAAAAAAATTGTCGCAGGAGGCGGGGCACCCGAGATCGAGCTCTCGCTCCAGCTGCGGCGCTATGCATCGACCGTTGGAGGCCGTATCCAGCTTGCGATCGAGGCATTTGCATCTGCGCTCGAGATCATCCCGCGTTCCATTGCCGAGAATGCCGGGCTTGATCCCATCGACATGATCGTAGCGATCCGGGCTGCACATGAAGCCGGCAACAGAACCTTCGGGCTTGATGTCTATGAGGGCAAACCGGTTGATATGCTCAAAGCCGGCGTCGTAGACCCCCTGAGGGTGAAGACGCAGGCAATCATGAGTGCTGCCGAGGCTGCGGTCATGATCCTGCGCATAGACGACGTCATTGCATCGTCAAAGGCAGCAGGGCCTGCCGGTGGTATGCCACCGGGCGGGATGCCACCGGGAATGGGAGATTATTAACACAAGGACTATCCCCTCATTTTTTTGTTATTGAAAAACGGGTACGGGCACCAGGATGCCGGCCGTGCACGCGGGGGATCATTCCCTGCCCGTCAGGTATCCCTGTATCTATATCTCGTTTTGAAGACAACAGGATGCTATGAAATATTCCCGCATGGCACTGCTCCTTCTTCTCTGTACCGGACTCTTCATCCTCGCTGCAGGGTGCACATCCGGCGACGGCACGGCAGCCCCTGAGCTGGCGGGCAACTCCTCCGGGAAGCTGTCTCTCCTCACTGCCCCCGCGGGCACAGCGGAGATGGTCGTTTTTGTAAAAGAGGCCGTCGCGTATGCCCGGGCGAACGGAAAAGCAGCAGCCCTCGCGGAATTCTCCAACCGGAACGGCTCGTTCTTCCGGGGGGAGCTCTACATCTACGCCTACGACTGGAACGGCACGACGATTGCCCACCCGGTGAAACCTGAGAAGATCGGCGTGAACCGGATCAACGAGACGGATGCAAACGGCGATCTTTTCATTAAGGAACTGCGCGATGCTGCGCGAAACGGGACCGGTTTTGTCCGCTATACCTATATCAACCCGCTCCATAACAATGCGGTCGAGGAGAAGATCGGCTATGTTGAACCCGTGGACGAGAGATGGTGGCTCGGGTCCGGGATCTATGTCGCTCCGGCTATCGCGCCGGTACCCGCGGCCACGACACCAGCGAGGGTTGAGGAAGGAAAGAAGATGGTCACGTTCACGGAAGCGGATAACGGCAGGACCGGAACCATTGCCCACACCACGCGGTTCGCCGTCCAGCTTGCAGAAAATCCCACCACCGGTTTTGTGTGGAATGCGACCCTGTCACCGGGCCTCGGACTCCAGTCATCGGACTTCCGGCAGGACCCGGCAGCTCCCGGTATGGTGGGTGTCGGAGGGACCCGCACCTGGATCATCCTTGCAAAGGACCTCGGCGACCAGGAATTCTCTGCATCCTACCGGCGTTCATGGGAGCCCGTGACCGGGAACGAGACGGGCTATAGCGTGAAGATCAGCGTGGTCACGGTCTGAAGCAGGTGCCGGAAAAGAATATTCTCTGGGAATAAAATTAAAAAAAATGAGGGAGCAGGGGGATCTCTCCCCCTGCCCTTTCAATTTTTCAGCAGTCGAAGAACTTCGTTCTTCGAAGACTTTTTAGTCTTCTCATCTCTCAAGTCTGATGCTCTCGACATTCTCCTGTTTCGGGTTTTACGACCCTCAACAGGTCGAAGCCTGATGGCTTCTCCTGCTCGTTTCTTCGAAACTTCGCAACTCGAAGCCTGATGGGCCGGTCTGACCCGGGTCACAGCATGACCGGCGTGTCACCGGCGTCTGTGTTTGCCGTCTGCACCATCCGGAGACCGGTCAGCTGCTGATGGACCCGTTCCCCTCGTTACAATTGCCCGTGACCACCCGGTAGTTGCAGCAGTACTCCTTTTGCAGGTCATAGACCGTGGAGCCGCAGCAGCCCTCTGTTGAATAATTGTACGGGCGCGACCCGCCGCAGCAGCTGGTGGTTGCATTCACATAGAGCTTACCACCGCAGCAGACCGACTGGTTGATCAAATACAGCGTGTCCACGCCGCAACAGCCGGTGCCGGTACACCGGCAGTCCGGGTCGCTGGCGGGGCCTTCGTCGTGCACCCACAGGCGAGCGCGAACGCGATGATGAAAAGGATGGTGAGCGCGGTCTTCATACACGGGATACTGGGGCAAAGGACCTGATAAATGGGGGTGGTTTTTAAAAAGCGGCCGGATTCTGCAGGGCCCGGCAGGTTCCATCCGGAGCATGTCAGGATCGGAATTATATACACATACATACACAGACATAATCATGTCGACCCGGACGATCAGCATCACGGATGAGGCCTACGACCGGCTCAAAAGTCTCAAGAAGGGAGACAAGATGAGCTTTTCGGATGTAATTATCGAGCATTATCCAAAAAGAAAGAAACTCTCCGAAGTGCTGGAAGCAATCGGTGAGTGCTCCGATCTGGCTGACAGCGTCGAGAAAGTATCAAAAGAGATGCGGAAGGCCCGGTTGCGCAGGGTCCGGTTCTGATATGCCGGTTGCCGATACGTCGTTTTGCATTGACCTGATGCGAAAAGATCCAGGGGCGATCCGGCTTTATGAACATTACGAGCATGCCGGACAAAGACTGAGCACAACGGGCATCACGGCACTTGAGCTCTACAAGGGCGCCTTCTGTTCGGCCGATGCACGCAACTTTGAGAAATCACAGGAAGTGCTCCGCCTGTTTACCGTTATTCCTGTTGACGGACAGGTCTATGAAGCATATGGCAGGCTCGCTGCCGTACTCTACCGGAAGGGAAGATCGCTGGGTGTTTTTGATGAGGTGATCGCAGCAATTGCCTTATGCACAGACCAGGAAATCATAACAAGGGACCGGCATTTTGAGAAGGTCCCGGGCCTTGGGATTATATCGTACTGACCTGCTGAGAGTATCCGGAATCTTCCATGCAGAGTCCGATCGCTTCCTTGATCCGGGCAAGAGCTTCATCGATGGTTTTGCCAAACGTGTGGCAGCCTTTGAACTGGGGGCAGGATACGATGAAGATCCCATCCTCATCGGTCTCGATAATGATGGGGACATAGATCGTTTTCATACACACACATCGGCATTCTGACATTAACTCTTTTTTGAGTACGGTAAAAGTCCTTTGGGAAAAATGGAGCAGGGGGATCTCCCCTGCCGATGGCTCGATCTTCACACGAATGTGAACAACCCGTTCGTTCTCTTCTCAGTACCCGGCCATGTAGTCGAGCACCCGGTCCCAGATTACGAGTAATCCGGGGATGATGATGTAGGCGAGCAGTCCCGCTCCTACGAGAACCATCGTGATCTGCACTTCGGTTTCCATTACGATCACCTGTTCAGGCCAGCTCCGGCACGGTGTCGGCCCAGGTCTCGACCTTTGCGAGGATCGCGTCGTCCGAGTAGGACGTTACCGTGACCCGGTTGCGGCTGAACGTGACGTTATACAGCTCGCCGTTCGCGTCGTGGCACTTTACCGTTGCGGAAAACGAGTCGTCCGCCGGGTCATGTGCCGGTGTGCCCGCGTGGGCGTTTGTCAGGTCGGCATCTGCCATCAGGGCTGCTGCGCCTGCCGTGTAGCCGGCGACGCTGTTGAACCGGTGGGAACCGGTCCCGGCGGTCTTTGCCTCCAGGTCCTGGTACACGAACCGTACCGTGTGTGCTTCCCGGGACTTCTCAACCCCCGGGTGGGTTATTCCTGCGGTCATGTAGTCCACGCACCCGAAGGGGTTTGTGGCGATGACCGACTCTACGATACCATCGAACGTTGTCACGTCCGATATCGGGGCCGCAAGGTTGCGGACCGCGGTTTTTGTTTCGTTGCTCTGTACGAAATCTGCCATGTTTTTTCACTTCCTGTATTTTTTCTTTAGTTTGTCGAAGGTTCGGCTTACGCCTCCCTTCGAAGTTCGGCTTTGAGCCTCACTTCTCATCGTCGAGGTTTTGATAAATCTCTCCGATTCTCCTCGTCGAAGTTCTGATGAACTTCTTCCGATTCCGGAACGGTTCATCAGAACCGTGAGGATTCGTCAGAATCCTTGAGGGAAGGCGAGGGAGGAGGTTACCCCCGCCCGGCCCTGGTCAGATTCTTTTTGAATCGTTCCGGCCCGGAGGATGACTCCGCCATCCTCCGTACCTTCATTTTCCGTGGTGGTTCTGCAGAGCCACTGGAAGGGAAGATCAGCATCGCGGTTCTCCCCTGTCTCGGAGCGCCCTTTGACATATACATATAGGCGGTGCGAGGGTATCTGCTTTGATTATGAAACGGTTTTTGGGAAAAACAGGTGGAGATTTTTGGTTGGATTAGGGAACGCGGCGGTTATTGTGGCCGGTTGGAAGGAACGTGAAACGTTCCTCCGGGGAAATTTGTGTGGAAAATTTTGAGCTGGAGGCGCATCGGGGCTAAAGCCTCTCGCTGCGTAGGCTAGCCCCATAAATATTGATTATACTTTGGTCAGGTACTGATATTTGTTGGAGGCATGAAAGGGGGTACGAGACTCTCAATAGAAACAGGAAAAGGTTGAGAGTACAAATGAGGATATGTTTTTATAATCGTCTTATATATTTAGGATATAATCGGGGGAATTGTCCATGAACACACAAACATTAATTCAAGATTTAAAAAAATCAAATCTTTTTGCTGAATGTCCTTGTGGCGAGGAATTCCAATTATCTGATGCTATTATTTTCGACGGAACAAAGGCCTTCCCAGAAGAAGCATTGGGATATCAAAAAAGTTTACTGGATGCACTCGAAGAACGTAAGGCAGAACTTCAGAAAAGACAGAAATTAGCTACAGTAAAAGCTGAAATCACTACAAAATCGGTAAACATTGGAAAGATGCTCGAAAAAATTATTCCAACATTAAAAGATTTCAAATGGGAAATGCCGGACACGCGATTTTTAGGGGATCCTATCGATCTGATCATTTTCAAAGGCTTGTCAAAAGGGAATGTTGATTGGATTGATTTTGTGGAAATTAAAACAGGGAAAGCCCCTTTGAATAAACATCAAAAGTCCATTAAAAGTGCCATAGAGAATAACAGTGTCACTTACAGGGTGATTGAATGACTGAATTGTTTGAGGAATTTCAGGAATTCAGAAAAATTCTCTGTGCGTGTCCATGTTGTGGGGATATTGTCAGGATATCCGATTTAAAATTAAAAGTTAAAGGTGACATTGGAGAAACCTGGCTCGATAAGCACCAGAAAGAATTATTGAAAATGGGTTTGCTGGAAGAAAAATTCAAAGGGGAAGAAAAAGAATTACGAAAAAATGCAGTAGAAAGAGGCAGGCAAGCCGCTGAAGAAGTATTCAATAATGCAATTTCGCCAGCACTGAAAAAAATGAATTACGATCCTTTCGATGTAAAACCTATTTTCTATCCTATTGATTTTCTGGTATTCAATGGTATGAGTAAAAAAGATTCAGTTGATGAATTAATCTTGCTATCGAAAATCAGTGAAAGTGCCATGTTGAACTCGATTAGAACTAAAATTGAATCAGCTGTTGGGAAAGAACAATACGAGTGGCAAGAGGCTAAAATCGAGGAGAATGGAGAAATTGTGTTTAATTAACTTTATATTTAATTACATATTCTCAACACAAAGATAATCAAAACGATATTTCTCTTTTGTTCCTTCAATCGGGAATAGGAACCAATTTCTATCCCCGCATTGATTTTTGATCATCCCTTCACTCGCATTTGAAATAAAATATGAAAAAGCCAATTCGGGGATCTTATAAAATCCATAAAACTTTTTATTACATTTTACATCAGAATGCAAATCTGAAATTTTCTTTTACCTCCTTAAGAGGTTCTTCTGAAACCCGGTTTTTGAGAAGGGTGACTCCGCCATCCTTCGATCTTCCGGATTTTTGAGAGCCTCTTTTTTCATTCGAAGGTTCGGCTTACGCCTCCCTTCGAAGTTCGGCTTTCAGCCTCACTTCTCATCGTCGAGGTTTTTAGAAACCTCTCCGATTCTCCTCATCGAGGTTCTGATGAACCTCTTCCGATGTCGCCAGGGCCCCTTTGACATATAACTATAGGGTGTTTGAGGGTATGGGCTTTGATTATGACACGTTCTTTCGGAAAATCCGGGCAAAAATTCTGGTCTGATTGAAAAACAGGGCAGTTATTGTGGCCGGTTGGAAGGAACGTGAAACGTTCCTTCGGACGGTAGGAATTGTAGATCCCCATGAGATATTATATCTCTCCAAGAAGGAAGCCGGTTTTTTCCGGTGAATATCAGGACAATCCTGAATTTTTGAGTCGGGGCGAAAAAAGTGATGAAAAGAAAAAAAGCGGGCCGGACCGCCGATCAGGTTTTTCTCTCTTCTACGGTGAATTCAAAGGGATCGCTCTCCCAGATCCAGCGGATCTCCCCTGGCTTTGTCACGCCATCCTTAACCACCCAATCCGGCTGCCCGGAAATATACTCAGCAATTCTGAACGTGACATAATGTTTGCCGACTGCCTTACATATTTTATGGCCGTGCGGTAATTCAACAGAGATGATGAGAACCTGTTTGTCCCCCTCTCCAAAAACATGCAGGAATTTCGTTCTCTCTTCGTGATACCTGATGAAAAACATCTCTTTGTCGTCTTTTCCTTCTTTTTTTGCTTTGATATGATCTGCAGTATGGGGGAATATGGAAAATTCACCTGTCTCATCAAGATACATGAATTGAATCCCGATCTGGATAGAAGTTGACCGGTAACCGATAACCGCGAAAAATATATTGAGATCTTTTGTTGAGAATTCCTCGACTGTGAAAGGTCTGGCCAGTGATTCGGGTTTTGACCCGACCTCGATTATCTGTTCTCCCTGGAGTGTGGAGAGGCTGATATAACGACTGTTATCCGTGGCAGCACCTTTCCAGCAGCTGAAGACAATGGCCGGAATCCCATTGGTTAAGTCTGCACCTTTGAAGGTGTGTCCCGGGATCAACTTATCCCCGGTATTGATAAATTTAAAATCTGAGGGAAGGGTAGGTTTATGAGGATCAACTGACTCTAGTGCCGTCTCAACGGGAGTTGCCGGTGTTGTTCCTCCGGGAGTTGCCGGTGTTGTTCCTCCGGGAGTTGCCGGTGAGGGCTTCTCTGGCTTATTGGGCTCCGCGGGTTTTGGTTCTTTATCGGGCGTCTTGCTCTCAGCTTTTTTGCTCAGTGAGTACTGCACATCCGGGAATTCACAGCACCGGTCAATGGTGTCGAGGGTATCCTTTGTCATCGTGTTCAGGAACGTATATATCGGCAGTGCAAAATCCCAGTTGAACTTTTCAGTGGCAGGTTTTGATGGCGAATGGACGTTCTGCAGGCGTTCCAGCATGACCGTGCTGGCAGCAAACTGGGTATTGACCCAGTTGAAGTATCCCATAAGCCACTGGGAATAATCGATCCGGTTCTTCTGGATCTTGGTCGGTGAGATGAACATCATACTCAAAATGACATCAATGCCGCCAATAACACCGATAGCGGCGATCAGAAGATCAATATTGGGGTACCGGAGACCTGTATAAATAAGACACCCCAGAAATACACCCAGGCCGGCGAGGAACAGGATATAAAACATCCAGGAGACGTGTTGTAAGGAACTCCTCATCTCATCGCTCAATTCTTTCAGGTTCTGCTGGGTTGTGCCAACGGCAGCTGTCGTGCTCTCCAGGAGCTGCTTCTGCAGCTCCACTTCCCGGTAATAGATACTCTGCTTCCGGTAGGCATCGCCCAGCGCGATGATGGCCGGGGAGTACCGCGGGTCGAACTGCTGAACTTCCTGCAGGTCCGATATCCCATCCTCGTATTTCTGCAGTTCTATCTTGGTAATTCCCCGGGCATACATCAGGTGGGGTTCGATTTCGTCACATTCTTTAAGCCCCTCGGTAAAACAGGCGATTGCTTCGGTAAATTTTTCTGCATCTTTGAGGGCAAGGCCCTTGTTGTAATACCCTTTCCAGATATAGAGGGGTCGTATTTTTTTGTCAAGATCCTTTGCGATCGCGATCGCTTTGTCAAAGGCAGCCAGGCCCTCCGATCCCGCATTCTCCTCTTCGGGATTGCACAGGTAAGTGATTCCGAGCACATTCTGGGCACTCACTTGGTATTTGGTATAGGGAGTATTTCCGGGACCTTCCAGATCGTTGATCGTTTTTCGGATGAGATTTTGCGCTTCCTCATATCTTCCGATCCGGCAGAGGGAGAGGCTCATGCTTATTCGTGCGTTATGGAAGACTTTCTCGACCTTGAGTGCTATTTCATAAGGATCAACCTTTAATTTGTCTTCGCGCTTCTTTTCATAAATGGAGATTGCCTGGTTGAAATAATCGAGAGCTTCGTTGTCATTATTAGTCTTGCTTAACGAGATCCCGATCTGGTGAAGGGCAGTTGCACGCAGGTAGGCCTCTTCGTCATCGTTCACGGTACCATGCAGGAGGTTTATGGTTGTAAGTGCGTCAGCAAATTCCTTTCTGGCTTCAAGATATTTCCGTATGTTCAAAAGGGCTTCGCCTTTGTAGAGATGCGCGTACATTTTCTCGGGACAAGCATGATTATACCCGATCACTCGGTCAAAAGCAGAGATTGCGGCGTGATAATTTTTTACCTTGTAATAGGAGCATCCCAGGCGCTGCCAGGTCGTTATCTTTGTGTCTTCAGATGCGGTATCCGATCTGCAGATACGCTCAAATTCCCCTATTGCATCAAATTCTGAATCAGATTTATTTTCCTTACTCTTATTCAGTGCTTCTTCAGATTTGCTGAGTTCTGGATCAGGATTGCTAGGATCTGCCATATTTTAGTATATATTTTGTATATATAACTTTCTTATTTTTGTTTCACTGAAATTTTTTAAATAATTATTTTAGTTTTTATAGTATCTACAGTTGCCTGAAATTTGGCCCGCTGATCGACAGGGTAACGGGTTCGTGATACAAAAAATAACGGATATATGACAGAGCCCGGCCGTTTTGCGGCGAGTGATGGCATTCATTCCCACATCTGCCCGCGGGAAAAAAAAATATTTGTTTGAGCGGGGGCCCCTTTGACATATACATATAGGACGTCGGAGAGTATCTGCTTTGATTATGAAACGGTTTTTGGGAAAAACGGCTGGATATTTTTGGTTGGATTGTGGAATGGGGCAGTTAATGTGGCCCGTTGGAAGGAACGTGAAACGTTCCTCCGGGGGAATTACATAGTGGGGAAGGGGGGCGCGGCAATTTTGGAGATATGAATCAAAGAGACAAAAAATGGGGAAGTCAGCTGATTGGAAATTAGGAAGAACAAAAAATTACCCTATAAAATTCTCACTTCGCCTGAAACTATTTTTTAATAACGAGTGTTTTAGCAATCATATCGTGAAGTCCCTGTTTCTTTCCTGTAAATCCAATCATAATGAATCCGATATAGAGGATCAATAACGATGCAAGTTTTCCAATATACCTGATGGAGGCCTGTTGGAAAGTTAATTGAGATCCATCCAAATTTATGACAGCCAATCCTACAGCCTCTTTTCCATATGTGGCTCTTTTCGCAGAGCTCTCTAAAAATGCAAAATAACAAAAGCCAATAATCCAAATTAAAAAAAATGCAAGCCATGCATTTTTAGATCCCGCCACTATGATACAAAGAATAAATGGAATTAATAAGACAAATCCGTCAATAAAAGCTGCAGTTAATCTCAACCAGAATCCGGCAAAGGTAATACTTGATTCCTTTGGTTCCTCAGCTGTAGATTTTGATACACCACTTCTTGCACCGTCATTGTTGTTCGGTGTAACCTCCGGTTTCTGATTGGTTTTTTGCAGTACGTTTTCGTTGGCAGATACCAGAGGTATTGGTGCAATTGGTACATGTTTTGTTTTTGGATTCTCTTTGCTCTGTTCCGCAATCATCATGACTTCATTTAACGTATCGTTGTAGATGGCGGGATCGTCAGCCTTAGTAAATACGATTCCCATTTCCCAGTTGTGAGTTTGCGAATATTCATGAAGATTCATTGAAGTGACGAGGCCTTTGTTTTCATTTAAAAAACACTTAGCATGAAGATTTTCACAAACGCGTATGTTTGCGCTTGTTAGTTCTTTTAAAAATTGAATATCGGTTTCATTGACATTTTTTTCTGTATTATTTTCGGCGCGGGAAATTATTATGAACTTTATACCGCGTTTATCTACGTTTCTGATGTAATTCTTCGTCTGTTGTGGTATCTTCAGGTATGGAGTAACGATATAAAGCTCTGAATAGGCACCATTTATGATTTCCGTAATTTCACCATAAGACGATGCACCATTAACAAATTTTGCCATGAGTGATCAAGAGGCAATTTAACTTATAGGAAAATATATTTTCGGTTTTAAAAAATGTTCAGCCCAAGATTCAACCTCCTTCTCTTTGAGTATTCTAATAGTATGCACATGAGCTTGCCTTCTCCGCGTAGGCCAGCACCAAAGGAGTTCATATATCAAAAGATAGTTATTTTTTCAGCCCCAATGTGTGTAAAATGGTAATAAAATCTTCAAAAAAATTGAACATCGACTTCCAAAAAATCTGCGATTGTCCTTCCAATCATATCAATTGCCTTTCAGCAAAAGAGTGGTTAAAAGGGATGGTCACAATAAAGGAATTTTTTTACGAAGGCCGAGATATTCGTGACAAAACCATTCATCCTGCAATGTATCCGATTGCACTTCCCGCGCATTTTATCAACCTTTTAACACACAAAGGGGAATTGGTTTTAGATCCTTTTGTCGGTGCTGGTTCAACATTAGTTGCTGCTCAAGATTTAGAAAGAAACGCCGTTGGTTTCGATTTGCAGGAAAAATATATTGAACTTTGCAAATCTCGATTAACTCAAACTCGATTAAATAGCGTGGTTAAACAAATCCCAATATTGGATGATGCAAAAAATATCTCAAAATATCTTGATGATGGTACCGTAGCTCTATCTATAACTTCGCCACCATATCCAGAATTTTTAACCCATAAACGGAAAAATAAAAGTATTCGCGGAGATTTACGAGGGAATGAACATTTTGATACGATTCAGCAATATTCCAATGATCCAAGAGATTTAGGTCTTATGGATCATAAAAAATACGAAAAAACATTAACGGAAATTTATTCAGGAATTCTTCCCTGTATGAAGGAAAAGGCTCATTGTATTGTGAATATCAATGATCTTTGGAAGGAAAACAAACGATATCCAACCCACATTTGTGTAATCGAAGCTTTAACCAAAGCAGGCTTTGAATTCCGAAATACCTTCATTTGGGATAAGAGAAATTTAGTGAATAAAGTTGGAATATTTGGTTGGCCAAACAATTTCATCTCACTTGGAACGACAATGGAATTTATTTTAGATTTTATCCCCTCAAAAAGCTAACAATTTTCTTTGATAAAATTGTACTTAAACTGTATTATTAGATAATATAACATTATACTTAAATTGAGGGTATGGATGAACAAACAATCCAATCGCTCTCCATTCTGAAATCTTCACTCCACCGAAGAAAAATTGTAGAAAGTCTTAGTTCATCACTATTGACGCCATCAGAAATATCAAAAATCACAAATCTTCGATTAAATCATGTCAGTATGTATTTGTTACAATTAAAAAAAGCCGGTCTTCTTGAATGTCTCAATGAAGAATCAAAAAAAGGAAGGATTTATCAATTGACAGATTTGGGAAAAAAGACACTAAAATTAATGAAGATTGATCCCAATAAAAAATAGCGATTTACGAAATATTAGTGATTGTAAAAACTTTCTCTATGTTCTGTTTTTTTATTCTGAATCCAGAACCATGATCATGGGTTTTCCCAATACTTATACCAGTTTTATAGACGCCAATACGAATATCGTAAAGGATCAGCCCTTGTTTAACGGCGTCAATGAATTTTTCAAAAGTCAATCCTGTCAACAGCACAGCACTTTGATACTTAAAATGTTCGTGCCCGTCCTGAATTTTCGACTCCGCACTAATGTAAGCAATATTTTGACATTTTTGTTCCACAATCCGTCGTAAGGTCTCAAAATCATAATAAATTTTGTCGCTTACTATCGAATCATCCTCAATTTTTTTAACCCTTATGTAGATCCTTTGTTCTGTTTTATCAACATCGAGTTTTAACCCAAATCGATTGTAAAGAGTATTAAATTTTGCTCCTGATATTGTTGTGTGTATTATCTTCAGTTTCGGGCTATCTTTGTCAGCGATTCCGAATGTTTCCCGCAGGTATGTGTTTGCATTAGCCGGATGGTCCGGAGATTTTGTAAAAAGGGTAAGCATGCTTCCTGTATAGTCGCGTTGGGATTTTAACTCTAAAAATTCCAAATAATCGACTAATTGGAAATTGTTCTCTTTTACACCAATTAAATCTTCAAAAGTCCTGCCAATTCCTGGATTATGAATTTGATGCGATTGTACCCATCCTATTTCTTTTATCCGTAAAAAATCATTCTTGAATTTTAAAATTACATTATCGGTTGGAATTTCAATTCTCTCTAATGGGATTTGATATTCCATGATAGACGATACAGAATTGAGTTCGATAAGACAATATCACAAAAAAAGTACAAAATAAATACAATTATTGTATTAATGAAAAAAAATTCCTAAGGAATTAATTATCATTCACTACAATATTCGTAGCTATCAAACGATCTTCTATTAGTGTATCTTTTGATAACGAAAAAGTAATATTCCGTCCCTCATAACCTAAAATTTCATCTTGAGGTATTGGATTGCAAAAGCCCGTAATGAAAAAAATATATTCTCCATAATTTGAATCAACAATTCCATATTTCCGTCGGAGATTAAAATAACGAATTTTTCCGCGAATATTTTCTCGGCTTTCAGGGTTATCCTGTATATTTTTTAATTTCATAATTGACCTTTAGTGTTCGTTCATATGATCTAACAAGACAATAATAAAATTATCTTCATTTGCAACGCTGTGTTAATTAGCACCCGGAAACCCCCTTCTCATTTCCCACTCAACCCCTCCTCAACCATATACCCATCCCCTCACCGTTTCCTCAAACAGAACGTGGCCATACCTAGCAGGTCAATCTCGTCGAAAAAGACAATGCATAAACCCACTCAATATTGTTGCCTTCCTATCGGAAAATTGGTCGAAAAAAATTTATCTTATCTTCAATGATTCTTGCATTCCAACGAATTTTATTAAAGATCTATAAATCGCCAAGACAAGCCCGATTGGATGTGCGAGCTTAGAGTTTATCATCTGAAAAATTAATCCCATACCTATGGGTAAATTAGTTAAATTAAAAGACGTCGTCGGAACTTATGTCCCGGAAAGGGGATTATACAATTCATATAATTGGTATCGGGAACACGCCAAGAAATATGGAAATATTTCCATCGGAAGCGTCAAGATTTCAGTCCATAAAGAAAAGGGATCTTGGGTCCTCGATCTTGCCGAATTCGATCAAGCGGTAAAATCTTTTATCGATAAAAAAGCGGACCAAGAGAAACATATCGAATCAATGATGAATGATTACAAAAAAGGAATTTTTCATAAAGGAATAATTTGGATATCCGACACGCTTTCTTACGATAATAAAGGAGATTTCCGGTTCGAAATCGATGAATACGCTTTGGCTCGGAAAGACTCAAGTGGCAGATGGTATTGTAATACATGCAATAATTTAGCCGAAACCGAATATAATAATCCCGAATGCCACACTTGCAGCGATTGGGGAAATTGCGGGAGGGATTGTACGTTATCGAGGGTCTATTGCCCCCAATGCAAGAAATCTCTTGAAATTAAATAATTATTGAATTAAAGATATCGTTAAGGAGATAATTTCGAGATGGTAGACACTCGGACAAAAGAACAACGCAGTCGTATAATGGCTGCGGTTCATAGTGAAAATACAACGCCGGAACTCCTTGTTCGCAAATATCTTTGGTCTAATGGCATACGATATCGTCTTCATCCAAAAAATCTTCCTGGAAAACCGGATATTGTAATTCTTCGCTGCAAATTGGCTATCTTCGTTCACGGCTGTTTCTGGCACGGTCATGAAAATTGTTCGTTAGGTCGGTTACCAAAATCGAGAGTGGAATATTGGAGAAATAAGATTAAAAAAAATAAACTTCGGGACCGTGCAGTTGAAGAAAAACTCAAGGCCAAAGGCTGGCGGGTTTTAATTATTTGGCACTGTCAGTTGAGGACGAAAAAATCTGCTTCGACTGAGTTGCCAAAGCTTTTAGATGCGATAAAAAAATGACGAATTTCTGTTATTTAATCTCTTACGGTACACCTCGTAAAAAGTATGGGAAATACCTATGGAAAGCTGCGTACTGCTCGAGCGCTGCTTCGGTGGTCCCATCGTCTCTGTGATGAATCAAGTGGCCTAAAGCATCGCGTAGGGTTACGCCTCTTGCCGTTTTGCACGGTAGAAACTCTTGGAGATGCAAACGTTCTTTTGTACTGAGATCTGGTATATCGATATGTTTTGGTTTACTATCGATATCCCACGTTAAATCGGCAAATTCCCAGTCCCCAAATATTTCATAAAGATCCTGAACTCCGCTTCTAGGCCATACAATGCCGGTCAATGTAAACATGGGAGTTGAATCGATATAATAGAACGACGATATAGGCCTAAATGTTAGATCTGTAGTTTCTGCAGGTAAAGCCTCCTCGGTAGCTACGCGTAGCATTTGTTTCAAAAGATTAGCAAATTCTTGTTTTTTCCAATGCGGATATTCGTCTGGATGGGGCAATACCCTCTCAAATATCCTTCGAAACTCGGGAATTTTTTCTTTTCTTTTCTCTATTGGTCTCCTATCACGAGAGAATTTCCAATAATCCATTGGATTGGCCATTAAGGTAATTTTAATTAAACTGCCTTCGAAAACTTTTCTTAACAATCGGATAAAATCGTCAAAATTGGAAATTTCTAACCCCGTATTATCAAGCCAAAAAATACATTCTCTTTCGGGTTGGAATGTCGTTATATAAGAACTTAAATCCGATTCTACGATCTGAATATTCCGACATGGCATATGGAAACATTGACGAGAACATACTTCTCCGTACATTTCAATAGAGACCATAGTAATTTCCGGACAAAATTCGTAGATTTGGCGCATATCTTCTAAATATGGGCCGCCGAGACTAAAATATCTATAATTATTTAAATCGTAACCAAGAATTGGTAACCGTCTGATTGCTTCAATTAAAGCGAAACGATCAGCAGCCTTATTTTTCCTTAATTGATATGGGGGGCCACTCATCTCTTTTTCGCTTCCTCGTGAATTATATCGAAACACCTAATCCCGACATCGTTTGGTTCCATAACGGGATTTCCAAAGTATATCGCAACATCTCTAACTTCTTTTGTATCCTTAGTAAATGTGATTCGTTTTGTCGTAGGTTCCGGAATTTTGGGCATCGGTAATTTTGGCATATATTGTTTTGCAGAAAGAATGGACTTCGGGAGTGGACGCATCTTAAGCTCGGCTGATTTCTCTTTAATCTCACTTAGTGAGAGACGTTGGCCTTTGTTGATCTGCAGTTTGGACTCCTGCTCTCTCCCTTTCCATTTATTCGTGTAATCTGTAAAAATTTTCATTCCTTCCCGCATTTTATTCTTTACCTGTAGGAAGATTGGAGAAGATGCATTTAAACCTCGTTTCGTCGTTGTAGTTGGCAATTTGCCAGGATCTTGCGACCAAAATTCGACTATGCCGGATATTGCAATAAATTGGTTGTGAAATCTTGGGACAGCCGCTTCACCCCAACCGGTTAATTCATCGCGATTGCAATAAACCACAACTCGGTCGTTACATATTACTGTCCAACCAGCATCTACCGAAGAATATTTTGGGCTTTCTTTTTCATCATCCAATTCGTTTTGCGAAGGTATAGGCCGAGTAAATCCAACTGTAAGAAATACTTTTACTCCATCCGATGATTCAGCTTCATAAACAAAAGGTTCGATTTTATTTATTTCGTCTGCATGCAAATTAAAAGATAGTGTCGTTGCACGAGGTTTTACACCATTACCATTAATCTTAACGTCGAAACCTTTCTCAAGTATTACGGCATATTGAGTAGAAATTATCTTTTCCAGGTTTGAAATGAATTTTGCAGAATTTTCATTGAATTGTTTTGATATACCGTCATATAAATCTCGAATTTCAATAATAGTCCCGTCACTTCCTGACCAATCAATATTTCTTATCGGAAGATCCCAAGCATGGTCGGAGTATTCATCCTTTAACCACTCCGGAGTAATCTCTACTTCATATTGATATTCCCGGTTCTTTGTTTTGATTTGACATTTTTTCCCCATCTTAAAAATTGCACGTTTCATTCCGATACCGTAATACCCTACACTACCCAAGGTTTCTGCACGGTCTGTAGAACGTCCCATTCGGAATGCATAATCATGTAAGTCCCATGGAATGCCCCCGCAATTATCTGATATCGAGAAAAGATCGGGCTCGATTCGAATTTCTGCTTTATATCCGTGATATGGTTTTTTTTCATCAATATTCTTTTTTGATCTAAGGATACCATCAATGCAGTTATCGAGTAAATCAAGTATTGCATCTTCAAGATCGATATCTCGCGTTAGCATCGAGACGAAAAACGATTTCAATGGAGCAGCATTAATGTGATCTTCGGTAATTTGGGTCGTTTGTTTTGTCATAATTCCTTTCCTTATCTATATCAGAGATTTTTTAATTACAATAAGAATCCGTTCCGCCACAATCGGACTCACACTATTTCCGATCTGCCGGAAACTGTGCCATTTCGTCGGATGGAACTGGAACCAATCCGGAAAACCCTGCAACCTTGCCGCTTCCCGCGGAGTGATTACCCGATCTTCGGTTGGGTGAATCGGTCGCAATGCTTGATGACTGCCATGATCAGATCCGGTACCGGCTCTCAAAGTTGGACAAAATCCATTTGGATCCAAGCGAACAGTCCTCGATACCGGTTCCTTTTTACCGGGTTTTGTTTTTGCAAAACGTTCAATCACATCTTTTGTGTGAACCGTCCCTAAGCAGCCAGATACAAGATTTTCTTTTTTCAACAGCTTCAGAGCGATAGGATCGCCCATACCCTTGGGTATGTGACCTTTAAGCCTCGATGCATAGTAACCATCATTGTATTCATTCACGTATTGCCAGCTCTGTGCCTTGTTTTTCCAATTAGGATCTATCTTTACCGGGAGGCCAATTAGTGCATCTTTAACAAGTACTTTCTCAACGTCTGAGGTTGGTAAAAAATCATCCTTTGTCAAAGGTTCGATCTCGTCCTTGAGCGATCCGAAAAAAAAGGAACGAGTCCTCGTTGTCGGTGCTCCGTAGTCGCTGGCCTTGATAGTTAAATCCGTTAAGATATCGTAATTGTCTTCAACATAAGAGAACGCATGACTCAACGTATCGGAGTTCGCGTCGTGCATGATTCGAGGCACATTCTCGGCTAAAAAGAACTTTGGACCGGCTTCATCTACGATACGAAAAAACTCCGTGAATAATCTATTGCGAGGATCGTCCCGATCTCTTTTTCCGATATCGCTAAAACCTTGACATGGCGGTCCGCCAATTATTCCTGCGAGGTCTCCGTTTTTTAATTCTAATAATTTTTTTAATTTTTTTCCGGTGATATCGTTAATGTTGATCGAAATGTGAGTTGTATTGGGGAAGTTGCGTTTATGAGTACCGATTGCATGCGGATCGTTCTCAACGGCACCGCAAACTGTAAATCCGGCACGGGCGGCACCTAAACTAAGCCCTCCGGCACCGCTGAAGAGATCGACGACGTTAAAGTCGCTATGTCCGTTATTTTTTTTCTTGTTGGTATGGCTCGAAGGAGTTCGCAAGTCGTTTACCCTACCTTACATTCATGATACTTCATTCTTGATGTGTGTATATGGCATGATAATTTTTGTGGCACTATATTTCATGAACACTAATCCATGATTGCCATAACTTATCGGCCGGGCAATTCATGCACCGCTGGTGATGCTCTTGAAGGGCAGTGAGCCAATTCTGTTTCGAGAGCGATAAAAACGTGTGAATGGATCCAAACCAGCCGCAGGGATTAATTTGAGCTGACATTTCGGAAGCATCCACCAGTATAAGCAGATACTATACCAGGGTGTGTCGATAAAGATTCCCCCATCCACGTTGATTATCCCCCATCGATCCGAGTAATTTCCGCATCAAGGAGACTTGTCAGATAATCCCTCATATTTTTTAGAAAATCGATGAGCTCTGACTCATCAAAGTTGTTCATTGCCTGCTTTTCATGAGTTAGAATGACATGGTGATTGCATCCCGATTTTTTCCAATTAGAATTAATATCAGACAGTATCAAGAAGGAAGTATGAATCCACAATATTTCGGGGACGGTCATGACCTTTTCAAGTACGATCTGATTCTCACGATAATGAGTCAGGTAAAGCCTCAACTCAAATCTTTTATGTTCATTCCGATGCTGACCGAGTATCGGCCTTTAAAGAAGGATGCAATCGCAGGAATGAAGAATAAAAAACTCGGGAAATGTTTCAATAAATTCTATGGTGGTAAGGGAGCTGCAAAATACTTCAAAGAAATTAAACAATATTTTGAATCAGAGGATATCAAAACAAATATTTTCCCTGACCTGGTGTTCTCCCAAAAAAGTCGTAGTGAATATTTTGAAAAAATTTTCTCTGACATTCCAAAAAAATCCTTAATCTTCCTGGATCCGGATACCGGACTTCAAGCTGATGAAAAAGCAGAAAAACAACATCTTAAATTCTCAGAATTACAGGAAATGTTCGAAAGAATTGATGACGATTCCATCCTGATGGTATACCAGCATTTCTACCGGGACAGAAAAACGATTCCAAATTTTCCGGCTCATATGGAATCTCTTGTAGAAAAGCACATCAAAGAACGACCCCTCTGCATTTCGGACAATTCGATCATGTTCCTCTTCCTGACAAAAAATGAGAATCTAAGAAAAAATCTTGAAATGGTTCTCAATCAATACAAAGAACAGTACCCAAAATCCTTCAAGAAATAAGTTACATTTTTTCCATCTGAGACAATCCTGAACCCAACCTCCCTCCATTTCCCGCCCTCGGAAAATCCCCCGGGCGGGATTCGGGGCGTTATACCCGAAAAAAAAGAGTATCCAGAATTATCAGATGAATCATTTCCTTCTTGTTTTAAATTGTTTGAACTTGATGTATACCACTTTTGCAGGAGAATTTCCTGGTCGTTTTTCCTCGATTTCAAAACTGTCCGTTGCGATAACGAGATCTTTGAGTTTTTTATATCCATAAATACGGGGATCAAAGTCCGGGGACTGATTGGCAATATTTCCGCCAACATTTGCAAGATTTGCCCATCCCTCATCATCAGAACAGGCATCGACAGCGGAACGCAATAAATTCAATAACGCCGGGTTTCCCTTCACGGGTTTGAGGGCCTTATCGATGGTATCTTCTTTCTGGATTTCAGAAAATTGTTCATCCGTTATCTTGGTCTTTCTCAAAATTTCAGTATACACAAATTTATCGCATGCATGGACAAAAGGTTTGGGAGTTTTCTGCTCTCCGAATCCATATACAGACAACCCGGATTCCCGGATTCTCTGGGCCAGGCGGGTGAAATCGCTGTCGCTTGAGACGATGCAGAAGCCATCGAATTTATTTGAATACAGTAAATCCATTGCGTCAATAATAAGAGAAGAATCGGTAGCATTTTTTCCTTTGGTATACGTGAATTGCTGTATCGGCTGGATCGAATAGTTCAGCAGTTCTTCCTTCCACGGCTGAAGATTCGGCGTAGTCCAGTTTCCATATATTCGTTTAACACTTGCAATACCATACAATGCAATTTCGGCAAGTAATCCCTCTATAATTTCCGGTTGTGCATTTTCAGCATCGATGAGGACTGCCAGTTTTTTTTGTGGCTCAATTTCTGGAAACGAGTCTCTATCGGTTATCATATGTGTTTGTTATTTACCGGGTGCATATTGATATGTTCTTACATTATTCACTGTGTGATCATGTCCGGCCAATAAAAATGACTTTTCCAAAACCCCCTCCCATTTTCCTGTAAGTGAGGATCCGTCAAAAATGACGGATCCCCATCTTCTAAGAAAAACAGGGGTTTTCCATCAGCACGGGCTACAGGTCACCTGAGAACCGATCCTTCGCCCAAACAGGTTTAAACAGGCCGGTTTTATTCCCCGTAAAACAGCCCATTGCCGATTCTGCCCGCTTTAAGAAAGAATCGCTGAAATAGGGCCGGAAAACCCCCGAAACAGGCCGGTCGCGTGAAACCTGCCTCCCGGGAAAAACGCCCAAAACGGGCTCAGATTGGTAAAATACGCCAGATTCCGATCATAGGGGGAGCGTATCTCAAAAAAGGGGATCTTATCCGGGCACCACCGTCGGTGGGGGATCCTGGATCCCTGCCCCGGTTGGGGCGGGGGGTGTTACGGCAGGCACCGGTTTCGCCCCTGCATCCGGTACGGCTGGCATGACCGGTGTCCCGTCCCGCCCGGTGCCTCCACGAACAGCAGACGGGGGATGGAGAATTATCTCCTGTACCGACAGGAACCATTTGACCGTTAAGGAAAAACATCGGGCTTAAGAAGAAGATATGAATACCCCCTCCACACCACTCAACTGCACCACGCAGAGTGTGCGATCACACAGGAAATAATCCTGAAAACTTCTTCTCCATTCTGAAAATTATGTAACTTTTTGCAACTCCTCGAATTCTTCTGCAAAAATTTTCTGAATGCACTTTTGTGTTTTCTTCATGGAATATTTACTATCGATAAAAATTGCCGCAATTATTGCTTCGACCGTGTCGGCACACATTTTTTCCGAAGCTTCTTCTAATTTCTTCTGGTTCTTTATCGTATGATAAATTAAATTATTTTCAAGAAGTTGAAGGCGTTTTCCTACAACAGCCAGCTTCAGGTTATTCTCAAGATCCGCTTTTGATATGGTGATGTCTCCTTTGGTCTCCTTTTTTTTATCCATGAGCAGCAGGACCAGTCCTGTCTTGAGGACTGCATCTCCCAGCGTGCTGTAGGCTTGTTGATGGGGGCATTCCCGGGGATCTACTTTTTTCTTTCTTTCCTCTTCAGAAAATGTGGGATGCGTGAGCGCCTGGACCAGGATCTTTTTCTTCCTGAATTTATACCCCAATTTTTTTTGCAGTTCGCGGATCTTCAAGGGTGCCATAGTAGGATGATTACGATGTCAGGATAATAAACTGATTGATTAAAATTATGTCAGACGGGTTGGGGGATTGATGCACTTCTGCATTTCCCGCCCTGACACCCCCGGCTGACCCCTGAAAATGACCCCCCAAAACAGCCCCTCTTTCCTCCTTTCAGGCACTACAGTCCAACCCGGCACCCGATCGTCCGCTGGAAAGGACATAAAAGGACATTTTAAGAAACCGTCGGTACGAGGCACCGGAATGACCCATTTTCAGGTGATTAAGACTTGGTTTTTCCCGAATAAGACCTGGTTTCATCATTTTGAGGGGTCAGGCAGACCCTTGTGTGAGGTGAGTTACCGTCGGTGGCCGTAGGTATGCCGGGGAGAGGGAAGATCCTAAGGCACTGCAGCTGATCATGGTACTGTGCAGGGGAGCCGGTCCGGTTGCGGTTGATCGGAAAATGTAATTTTTTTTCCGGTTGGACCCGTCCGACAAATACAATCTTGTCATGTTGAAGGAAAATTGACGACTCGGGTTCAACGACAACCTTTATTTTAGCCGGAGTTTCTTATTGTACAACTGTATAAGTTTGTACGGTTGTGCAAGTTATACAGGAAATTTGAAAATGACAAAGTATTCCTGGTGAGATGAGGGGGGAAGATGCAGAATATGTCCGAAGTAAAAGGTGAAATGGTGGAAATAGCGAACAAGCGGGTGGCTCTCACCCCGAGTACGTGGGCCGCACTCTCAAATATAAAAACCCCGGGAAAATCCCTTGGCGATACCGTAGCGGATCTCATCACCGAGCACCAAAAACGGGCGCTGGAACGGGACCTCGACGAGATTGACGCGAATGGTCAGTTCATCCCGTGGGAGAAGGCTAAGAAGGAACTCGGGCTCTAAACGGAGGGAATGTGCGGATCAAAATCGAAGACCGTGTAAAAGAGTTCATCCGGGAACTCCCTGAGAAAGATCGCCGGGTGATCGGCGAACATATCGAACGGCTCTCTGAACATCCGAGTGCGACGGGGAATATCAAGAAACTCCGTACCCGCAAACCCCGTTGGCGTATGCACATATCGTTGAAATATACCCTGTTCTACTACGTCGAATCCGACATGGTATGGATTGACAAAATCATGACGATAGAACAGGCTCACAAGAAGTACGGGAAGATCTAACCCGTGAGATACTTTTTTCCCCGATTTGGCGGGAAGTGCATTTTACCGGCTGCTGATCTGGCACTGCAATTCCCGGATTGTGAGAACATTGTCCCCCGCCCGTACATGCGCCCCAAACGAGCGCCGCAACGGGGTGCGAAGGGGACGAGCCCTGAAGCGAGCGTGCGAGCAAAGGGTTGTGTCTTCATCAGCCCGATCTAACCGGGAAAAACAGCGAGGTGATGTGAGTCGAAACGGAGCGGGCGCGGATTTGTTGGTTGTGCGCCCATGGGGAATAAAAGTCCAGACATCTTCCGGCCAATCAGAACCTGAGAAAAATTTCTGCAACACGTTGTAGCAGAAATATATTTTTTGTATTTCTTCCTGACGCAGAAAAAACAGAGCCCCAAAACAGGCCTTTTTTCCGTGTTCAGGCACTCATCGCAGAACTCTATCAGACCACCAAACAGAATGTCAGCCTCCATATCCGGAATATTCCGGATGACGGAGAACTTTTCAGAAGGATCAGTAGTCAAGGAATACTTGACAACTGCCACGGATGGCAAATCCTACTGCCGGTGGATTGGCCCGGATCCAAACACATGGGGATTACCGGCGAAACCGACAACCGGGTCCGGCTGTGACGAACCGGGTTGCACGCACATCTGATGCCGAACATGACGCTGTCCCTGCCGGAAAATGTGTACAAGATCGTAAAGTCGCACAAGGAAGTCCGTTGGAGCGAGATTGCACGAAGGGCAATCGAGGACTACGCGAAAAAAATTGCGCTCCTGAACTCGATGACCGCTGAGAGCGAACTTACCGAAGATGATATCATGGCGCTTGATGAGAAAGTGAAATCAGGCATCCAGAAACATTACAAGAGCAAAGCCTCCCGTACTACGGGCAGGAAACCGGATTTAACCTGAATCTCTCAAAAGGGATCATGACTCAAATGGCCTGCGGGGGATTTTGTCAAAACTTGTCATCGACACAAACCGGATCATGGCCGGCCTGTTAAAGGACTCCATGTCCTTTGAAGATTATCCTGCACGATCATTTTTCCTTGTATGCTCCGGATTATATCGGGACCGAGCTTCTGAAACATCGCGCTTACCTCATGAAAAAAGCAAAACTGTCCGGACCTGATTTTACTTTGCTCCTGCAAATCCTGCTTTCCCGGGTGACACTGGTTCCTTTTAAAGATTTTGAACCGGAATATCACCGTGCAATGCAGATCATGGGACCGATCGATGAGAAGGATGCCCCGTTTCTCGCGGTTGGGTTATCGCTCGGGCTTGATGCCATCTGGACTAAAGGACCGGCATTTTCTTCGGCAGGATTTATTGAAAGTGTACACAACGAGCGATCTTATTGAATACATTTGACTGGACCGGATCCAACCCCCCCTCTCATTTCCCGGCCAACCCCTCCACAACCTTATATCCATCCCCCCTTCTTTTCCTCAAACAGAACGTGGACATACCTGGCCGGCCAATCCCGTAGATAAAGAACCACGGAGTCTGAAAAGCTCCCCGGCACCAGCCCGCAACCGATGCTGACTGGTAATGATGGAAAAATGGTTTTTACAACAAAGGTTGAAATGAATTCCGGAGAACACACAATCCCCATGACCAACATCATCCTCATCGGCATGCCCGGCGCAGGTAAGAGCACCGTCGGAGTGATCCTTGCAAAGGCCCTGGGAAAGACGTTTATCGATTCCGATATCGTGATCCAGGAAGATTCGGGAAGGCTCCTGCAGGAGATCATCGATACGGAGGGGCCCGAGACGTTCATGGAGATCGAAGAGAGAACGGTCCTGTCCCGGCATTTTGAGAATGCCGTTGTTGCCACGGGCGGCAGCGTTGTGTTCAGCAGGAAAGCGATGGAGCACCTGAAGAATGGTGGCGTCGTCGTGTACCTGAAGATCTCCTTTGAGGAGATGGAAAGAAGACTCAGGAACATCACGACCCGGGGGATTGTCCTTGTTGCGGGCCAGGGCCTTCCGGAGATGTACAGCGAGAGGGTCCCGTTATACGAGAAGTATGCCGATATCACCATCGAGTGTTCCGGAGAGGATTTCGAGATTGTGGTTGCAAAGGTTATAGACGGGCTCGGCGGGGTATGAGCTGCTCCGGACTTTGGTCCCGGGGCCCTCCGGAAAACAGGGGGTCGGGTCACTCCGGCAACCTGCAGCCCGTATGGGCACCCGATCGCCCCTCCAAACGTGGCCATACCTGGCCGTACAATCTCCGTCGGTACATACCTCCTGATTACTAAAATATGGCTGCATTTTTGTAAAACCTGGCTGCCGGATCGGGAAAAAGGGGAAATTGGGACCCGATACGGGCGTATTTTCTTTCATGCCATAGGTGATCCCACCAGATCCAAAATCCCTCTTTATTTCCCGGCCAAGCCCTCCACAACCTGATACCTGTCCCCCTGCCCGATCATCCATCCAAACGTGGCCATATCTGGCCGTACAATCACCGTCAATATATACCCTCCAATTGCTGAAATATGGCCGCATTTTCATAAAACCTGGCTGTCAAATCCCCGAAAAAGGGTAAACGGAGACCACAACAGGGGTATCCGGGCTTATGTCCCGGACTCTTTCCTGTGAGAGGGGATGTGTACAGGCAGTAAACCATTTGTTTACGGGTGGTAAAGATGGAGGTCGGCCCTTGCCGGATCGTCTTGGAAAAAACTTTATACATTAGTAATGTAAATAATTCCAAGAAAGTATACATTGGTAATATACATATGATAACTGCGACGCAGCTCGAAGAAGTGGTCCGGAGCCAGAAGGATCTTTTTCTCTCCCGGGATGCCGGCATAAAGAGGGAAGTAGATGTGGAGCGGTACCGGAAAAGCGGGCAGATCGTCGTGATTTCCGGGATACGCAGGAGCGGGAAGTCCACGCTGCTCCGGCAGTTCTCCGCCTCTTACGAATCGTTCCACTACATCAACTTCGATGATGACCGGCTCCTGGATTTTTCCATAGAGGATTTCAGTACGCTCGTGCTCATCTGCGAGAAGACCTCCCCGGGTACAAAGGTCATCTTCATTGACGAGATCCAGAACATCCCCGGCTGGGAGCGGTTTGTACGGAGGATCCATGATGAAGGCTGGAAAGTGTACCTTACCGGCTCCAATGCAAACCTCCTGTCCGCTGAACTGGGGACACACCTGACCGGACGGTACATCAAAATCACCCTCTTTCCTTTCTCCTTTACAGAAGTCCTGCGGTTCAGGTCTGTTCCCGCTGACGGGATCACCACACAGAAGAAAGCGGCGATCCTTGCCGAATTCGACCGCTACCTTGTCGGTGGCGGGTTTCCTGAATACCTGAAATACCAGGACCCGGAGTACCTGAAGCGGACGTACGAAGACATCCTGTTCCGGGACATCATCGGGAGGTCCGGCATCCGGGAAGTAAAACCGTTCCGCCAGCTTGCCCGGTACCTGTTCACGAACATGGGAAACACGGCGAGTTATAATGCCCTGAAAAAAGTGCTCGGGTTCAAAAGTGCAGCCTCCGTGCGGGATTACGTCGGATTGCTTGAAGAAGCGTACCTCGTCTTTGAGATGTTCAAGTATGACTATTCCTTAAAAAAGCAGTACGTGAACGACAAGAAACTTTACTGTATCGATAACGGCATGCGCAATGCCGTCGCATTCCGGTTCTCCGGTGACCAGGGCAGGCTCCTGGAAAATCTCGTATTCATCGAACTACTGCGCAGGGGTATGACGATATACTTTTTCAAAAATGACAACGAGTGTGATTTCATCCTGGAAGACCGGGGAGCTGTGACTGCTGCAATCCAGGTCTGCTACGAGATTACAGAGGAGAACCGGGACCGGGAACTCGCGGGTCTCCTTGAAGCGATGAATACACTTGCCGTACGTGAGGGAATTATCCTGACCTATCACCAGGAAGAATCATTTGTCCATGATGGCCATCGGATCCAGGCAATCCCGGTCTGGAAGTGGCTGCTGGAATTCAGGGAGCCATCAGGTACTTCCGCAGACAGGTAACGGGAAAGAAATTTTTTGATATACTCCCCCCTCCCTGACATACCCGGTCCAAAGAATAATCGCGTCTGTTTCCCTCCAATCGCCATATTTTAAAGTGCTGATTTGAATACGGCCTGCAGCCGCATCATACCGGCACCGCTACCTCCTCCATACCCGCCTCCATGATCCGGAAGAACCGCCACCTGCCGTGCCGGGAACAGACCCAGAGCTCCCGGCTGACTGACGGGGCGGAAGGGACAGCCCGGAGCCGGAGGACAGCTTCATGGTACTCGGTCTCCATCTCCAGGAGGGGCCGGTGCAGGCACCGGGTTCGCTTCACCCGGACAAAGACAACTTCCTGATTGTTCACGATCTCGAAATCGCACGGGCACTCCCGGTCCTTCCGGAAAAAATACACGGTCCCCCTCAGGTGTGCGAGGGGCAGGGCCCACTCGATCGCCTGCTCAGATACCGGCCCTCTTGTCATACTGCTCTCCTCTTTGTCCCGGTCTGCGCCTTTGCCCGGAGACTCTGGAACTCCCGGTTCACCGGCCGTGTCCGGATCCTCACGGTGTAGAAGTGGTTTTCCACTCTCTTTGCCTCCATCCACTCAACTTCTTCGCCATACTTACGGATCCGTTCCATGATCATGTGCGGGACGATGAAGAGCGGGATCTCCCGTTCAACGGTTGTCTGCCGGCGCGGCATTATTCCCCCCCGCTCTTCAAGCGCAGTGATCCTCCGCCCGAGCCGCTCGATCTTCTTGTTCAGCCGGTCGGAGATCCGTTCCTGCCGGTCGGAGATCCGTTCCTGCCGGTCGGAGATCCGTTCCTGCCGGTCATAGAGATAAAAAGCCAAATCCCCGCGAATTTTTGTATATGTTGTCCTCTCCTGTCCGGTTCCGGCCGTACCGGATGCAACCTGGTCCGGCCCGGCACCCGCCTCCCTTCCCGTCACCGGTGTGCTGGTGCACCTCTCCGGTTCCTTTTCAATTATTGTTTCCATATCAATCACCAATCTTTTATTTTTTTCAACCTCCGTTCCCCTGCGAACGAGAGCATCCGCTCGTCATTGCACAGATCCCGGTGCCGGTCCGGCCGGAGCCACGGCTATGCGGTGACTTAATGAGCCCCAAACCACGGGCGGACGGCAGGCTAGCCGTGCGGCCGTTTCAGGAGATCAGCCCGCCGGACCGGCGGTCATCGAGGTATGCTAAAAGAGACGGGTGAGATCGTACCGGCCCGGGCGCCCAAAGAAAATTTCCCGGAACCGGAGGAAATACAATTCAATTCATGCAATGAGACTCCGAATGGTCCCATTAATCCGCGCAGGAACAGCATAAAAATATAGCAGGCCCGGGCGATGCGGACTGCAACTTTCGGTGCATATCCCAACTTCCTGGTCCTCCTCGCTGTTCTGTTGCAGAAATCTTCGGTCATGTGTGGTAAATAAAACAAAGATATCGGGGGCTATATACTCTGTGGTCGGTGTGAAAAATTTTGAAGTCATCCTGTCTCTGACAGGGCAATCGGGAGTTGGATCAGGCCCGGATATGTCAGACGATCAGCACACGCGGCCTGAGCGCGGCATTGACGCGCAATAAAAACGGTTGTACGGTAACCTTTCCCGAACCGCAGGTGAGGATAAGGTTATGAGAAGATTGCGTTAGCAATCGGCGAGAAGCGAGAAGAATGCAAAAGCATTCTTTGAGTGAGAGAAGATTGCATCAGCAATCTTCGAAATCTATGATTTATCTTCCAATCGATTGCCAAAAGGTGATTGTGGAATTTAATGCTCTGGAGAAAACCTTCACAGGTTCTTACAATTTCTCATCATTGGCCTTTTCTGAAGAGCAAAGATTTTAATATAGATATGGGGAGGTGTTACTATGGTGGAAGAAAAACAAAGCCCCGAACCAGTTCTTCCCATGCAAGTCGCCGATCCGACCGGGAATCCTGCCACACCGGCCACGGTAACTACGGCACGATCAAAAAGGAAATGGATCTTAACCGGAGCAATTTTCGTTCTCATTGTCATTATTGCCGTTGCATTCCTGGTGTTTGGGGTATTGAGAACCACCAGTGACCCCATCGTGGGCACATGGACCGTGGAGCCGGCAGGCCTGCAGATGCAGTTTGATACGAATGGCACGGCAACGCTCCGATATCCGGAGACGGGATACTATGCGGTTGGCCGGTGGGAGAAGGTCGCAGAAAACCGGTATCAGCTCTATTCCACAAGTGGGACAAAAAGCCCGCTTCTCTCCTACGACCCGATTGCAGATGCCCTGCATACTGATGATTTTTCCATAATATTTATCAAAAAGGGGTGACTGGCGATGGAGAACAATACCATACATGTATCCGGGGCAGTCGTGTGCAACCTCGTAATCCTTGTCTTCTTAACAGCCTGCGTGACGGTCCTGGTCCCCGTGGTCCGGGCTGAAGAAACCAACAATACTTTTTTTAACGGCTGGAATGTGGTCCAGACCGGGGGAGCTGTCCATGTTGACCTCTCCTCTCCTCCCTTCATCCTGCCGCCCACCATCCCAGTCACTACACTCACCCTGGGTTTCTATACCGACGAGGGTTGTCCTGTGGGTATCAACGGAGCACCTCAGTTGATTAACCCGAATTTGAAATCAAAGGCTTTATGCCGGGGGGCCTGTGGTCCCGATTGTCCGACAGGACGGTGTGAAAAGCTACCGATGAAAATTATCCCGAACCATGAAGGAACCGGAACCTGCATGTACACAAATGTTATCCGGTGCCCTACCCATCCGGGTTGCCAGGAACATGATGCGTGTTATGATTACTGCGAAGATAATGGTTATACTCACTTTTGGGATGAGTGCCATCTCCAGTGCAACCAGCGCTGTTATGACAAATACGGCAGGGGAACCTGCACCCCATGGGCCGATCTCCCGGGAAGAGGGGGCTCTTTGGGGACAACAACGGCGGACTGGTGGGTATCCCCTCAATATAGTCAGAATCCTCTTACATTCTCTGACCGCCCTCTTTTCACTGCTTATGAGGCTCCACTCTCAACTCCACCCACTACAGTTCCGACCCCTTTCATTACGCCTCAGACGCCTCCGGCTACGGTACCAACTCCACCACCTGCCACCAGTGTACCTGCCACGACACCAGTTGTCAGAAAAACAGTATCAGAGCCGGATGTGACGCTTACCCTTGTCTGGACCGGGAACTCGCGGGGAGATAATGTATTGTCGGATGTCCAGGCGAGTCTGACCTGCGGTGCTACACAGGGAGAGGGAAATTCCCAGTGTAGTGCAAAATTCCCGTTTGGTACAAAGGTCTCGCTTATTGCCGTACCGCATGAGGGGGCCCGGTTGGTTGGATGGTACGGAGCATGTTCCGGCTCCGGCGTCTGTACGGTCACCATGAACAGGGATAAGACGGTCACGGCAGACTTTGAGCTGATCCCGGTTACAACACCTGTCATTAATTATCAGGCATACTGCAGTGAAAATTATCCCGGTTCTTACTATAACCCGGAAGAAGGAACCTGTGAATACCAAAGACCTGCACCGACATCAGGTGCCGGTGGATCGAGCAAACCCACTCTTATCCCTCTCACTGGCGATTGCTGCCCCCATGAATCATGCAACACGCGGATAGCGGATGCAACGGGCGGTACCCCTCCCTACCATTTCAGCTCCGGGACATTTGCCGGCGGCGGAGCTCCTCCAATGGGCATGATTATCGGGCTGGACGGCTACCTTACCGGCACGGCACCGGCAGTGGGAACCTATTCGTTCAGTGTTTGCGTGGCCGATCTCGCTGGCAACACGGATTGTGGGAGGTCATCCATTATCGTGAGTTAGACCGGTATACCCGCGGCAGAAAAAAAGGGCAACTCAGGAATCATGGGTGTTTTCAAAAGGCCCCCGCAGATCTTTTTTGCATCGGCAAGCGAGTTTCCGGTACCGGTAAAATAATAGAGGATGGTCTTCATGATTTCCCCTCCCCCAGTTACGTCCGCAAAACCTGACTTTTGAGTTCAGCTCTGCCGCGTGTTGTTCCATAGGTATTACCACTTCTCCCGGGTTTTCTCCTTCAGGTTCACAGCAAACTCTTCGGCATGCCTGAGGTCTTTGGTATTCGGTCTGCCCTTATTCAGTCCCCCGAAAAACTTAAGAAAACTGTTCGTGTTGAGACCGGGACAACCGAATTCATCGATAACCGTGTAACCCCTGGACTCCAGTTTTCCCCGGAGGGCCGCATGGTTGTTTTTGATAAATTCCCTGAGCCGGTCTCCACCGTACAAGGCGACCGGGGCCCCGAATGTTGAGAAGATGAAGGCCTTCCTGCCACTCACCTGCGGCAGTTTATCGGCAAGGTCAAGGAGAGATTTGTGGTTTTGTGCTGAATATATCCCGGAGCCAAAGCCTATGAAGCTGTACTCCTGAAGCTCCCCGGGGTTAACCTGATGTGGCGTTTTTATCTGTGCATCAAGGACTTTTGCAAAGACTTTAGCGATCTTCTCCGTATTTTTGTGATGATAGGAAAACAAAACCAGGAGAGATTTCATTGGCACAAGTCCCCCGGTTATTTCCCCGCTGCCCGGCGCAGGCACAGCCCGACACCCACCGGGATTAAGAATGTCAGGGCATAGTACACGAACACATCGGGGCCGTAATAGGTGGCCTGGAAGAGCAGGACGATGAAAAGGTAATCGAGCACAACCGCGATCGCGGTCCACGCGGCCCCGACCTTTGCATAATACGAGAGGGGGAGATCCCGTGCCCGGAACCACCACCATGCGACCGCGATGGTGACCGGGGTGAAGACGGCAAGGAGTATCCAGCCCATGATGCCTGCAAACGGCGAGAAGAAGAGCAGGAGCGATGCGAGGTACCCGGCCAGCCAGAGACCCGTGCCCAGGCCCGCGGTGTCGTTGATCCACTGCTTCATGCGTGATGTCTTTGCCGTCCGCAATCTTGTGCTTTGTGCCGGAACCTCACCCAGATACCCTTAAATATCGCAAACCGTATGTATTGTTTCAAAGGAGGGCTTTTTGCCTCCCATGGTTCCCGTTGCCTGACACAAAAACGTGCTGCCGCGGGGGTGTAGTATGTTTGAAAAAGTTCTTTTCCCGACAGATTTTTCAGAACGTGCAGACGTTATGCTCGATTGTATTGCCAGTTTTCCCCAGGTCCGGGAAGTCATCCTGCTCCACGTCGTCAAAGAGACCCGGTACCCGATGGGGGCGCAGATCGTTGATACGCTGGCAAAAGAGGACGCAGAAAAGACGCTTGCCGAGGCGCAACGCTACCTCACATCACTCAACCCGGACATCAGGGTGACGCTCACCACAACGGTATCGCCCGACATCACCGAAGGGATACTTGCAACAGCGGAGAAGAGCGGTGCAGACCTGATCGTTGTGAGCGCACACGTAAAGGGCGTGAAGGCAGGGGTGCTCCTGGGCAGTGTCCCATCGACGCTCCTGTGCCGCCTCTCAAAGACCAATGTCCTGTTCATGCGCCATAAGATCACCGAGACCCTGACCGGCACAACGTATGAAAAGTTCTGTCCCCTGCTCTTTAACCGGGTCCTCTGCCCGACAGATTTCTCCCAATTCTCTGAACATGCAACAGCCCTTGCCGGTTCGATCAGGGGGCTGGGAGAAGTCATCCTCCTCCATGTCATACCGGGGAGCGGGACAGCCGGTGAGATTGCGGCGTCTGTACAGGAAGCGGAGACCCGGATCGGCGCAGCCCGCGACAGCATTCTGGCACAGGGCATCCGGTGCAGGGCGATTGTGACAACAGGAGACCCTGCCGGCGGGATTGTACGGGCTGCCGAAGAGCAGGACGTATCTGCCATCTGCATCAGCTCCTATGGAAAAGGCTGCCTTCATGATTTTATTGTCGGCAGCACGGTGCAGGACGTGGCCATGAACGCGACACGGCCGGTGATTGTCGTCCGATCAGGGGGATGACAGGGACTTTTGTACGATCCGGCTTTTGGGACCCGGAACGGCCACGTCCCGGCAGCCGGGTCCGGTACCGGGGATGGAAATGCCCGGTCGTGCGGACCCCGGATTCTCTCTCAAACCCGGTTTTCTGATGAACGACGGGCAAATCGAAAATTCCCTTATGGGAATTTTCTCCAATCTGCCTTTCTAATGAAAGACAGATATCTTACATCTTCGACTGGTCGCGGGGCTTTGCCGTGCCCCGGGCACCCGTCCCCTTCGCTCCGAGGCCGAGCATCGGGTCCCGCATCTTCTTCTTGTGCCCCTCTTCCGGCGCTTTGTCCGCTTCGCCCGGCACGTTAACGAGGAAACATTCCACCGGGTCGCGGCCGCCCGCACAGGTCCGCTCTTTGAACTTTTCGCACTCTTCGCAGGTCGGCACCTGGGTCGGCAGCAGCGACGGGAAGTTATTCTTCCAGAGCACAGGGTCGATCCGGCCCTGTTCGAGAAAACGCCGGATATGCCGCGCCGTGTACTTCATACCAGATGGTTGGTTTCGCGTTCACTTATGCTCTTCTTTAAAAGAGCCGGCCGTGAGCTGGTACGGGCGTAAAGCCTGTCCCCCTGCAGTACCACACCAGCCCAATAAGTTTATCGTGCCGCCGGTGTCACAGGGATTTAATCATATGTGCAAGAGCCCACCATGCCCGAATGACTGCCGGATTGTCGCATGGAACGACAAGAGGCGGCGCAGGCATATGTTCAGGACGTATATCCGGGTCTACGATGCCAAACATAAGCAGCACGCCGTCCCGGTCGGGTGGTGGTGCCCGGACTGCCACGCGTTCATGGACGACCTGCGGTGAGTATACTACAGGATACGTGCCGTATCACTGTCCCGGGAGTTCCCGGCACCTCACACCCTTGCCAGTTCCAGAATGACCTCGCGGTCGGACAGGTCGTACCACCGCTCGTACGCTTCGGCGACCGCAAACCGTGCACTGCTCCGGATGTTGGGGCAGACCAGCTCGTCTGCGTTCCTTGCGACAAGCTCTGCCGATGATGCCGATGCGGTGGGCACGGCGACGACAATGCGGGCCGGGTGCATCGCCCGGATGCTCTCGAGCGCCGCAAGCATCGTGAAGCCGGACGCAAGCCCGTCATCGGTGAGGATGACGGATTTTCCGGCAAGCGTGGGAAACGGCCTGCCGGCGGTGTACCGGGCGATCCGCTCCCTGACATTGTTGCGGGTGGCAGCGACTGCGACATCGACCTCTGCCTGCGACAGCCCGAGCGAAGCACGCAGGCGTTCGTTGATCAGCACCCGCCCGTCCCAGGTCACGGCCCCGAAGCCCGCCTCGGTGTTGCCCGGGACCTGGACCTTGCGTACGATGGCAAGCGAGAAGCGGGCGCCCAGCGCCAGCGCGACCTCCACGCCGACCGGCACCCCGCCCGCCGGGATTGCCAGCACAACCGGCTCCGCAAGTGCCGGCCCCGACCGGATGAGTGCACCGAGCTTTCTTCCCGCATCATGCCGGTCAGAAAAGACGAACCGTCTCTCCCGGAGCGAGGGGTCATCGGTGATAGTGCCCATACACAGGTGGTGTTGGCAGTGCAGCTGA
>Ga0268277_1000155_pt1 | contig 55800 bp, 37 predicted proteins | sample saktaG_5_FD_190132 | JGI IMG/M metagenome (GOLD analysis project Ga0268277, IMG submission 190132) | Saline water microbial communities from Sakinaw Lake, British Columbia, Canada - sak_2010_1_5_50m | ecosystem: Environmental > Aquatic > Non-marine Saline and Alkaline > Saline ... | reverse complement strand
GTAGATCAGATAGTCCCGTATATCCTCTTCTGTAATGTCATCCAAAGGTTTATCATGAAAATAATCGAAAAACATCCTGAACATGCACGTATAGGTCTTGATTGTGCTCTGACTATACTCCTTCATCTTAAGGGTTTTGATCATCTCAATAGGCACTCCCGGATTTTCACCCTTTATAAAAGTAACGAAGGCCATTTATTCATATATTTGCTCATGCAAATGTACAACAAGGTGTCAGGTGAAATGTCGCTAGATGTTAGTAAAAGGAGCGTGTTTTGAATTTAGCGGAGACAATGATGAATTAGGAATTTCAGGTGTTTTATCGGGAAACGGAAAGCTATGATAAAGTTGAATAAGATACAAAAAGTGATCCTGTGGATCGGGATTTTTTTACTGGTTGCGATGACCCTATACCCTCCCTGGACAGCTGTGACCAGCCCTCCTGATTATAACGTTACCAAATCAATCGGATATGGTATCTTTATGCGTCCTCCACACAGTCCCCTTGGATTTGAATCCTATGTAGTGATTAACTACGGAAGACTTTTTCTCCAGTGGGCAGGACTGGCAATTATTGCCGGGTTTTTGATGTGGCTGGTGAGAAAAAAATAAATATATTTGTATTCAACTAAAACCGCCAATAGATGAGCCTAGTCAAAGAGTTTAAAACATTTGCCATGCGCGGCAATGTGATTGACATGGCTGTAGGAATTATCATTGGTGCAGCCTTCGGAAAAATCATTGCATCACTGGTCGCTGATGTGATCATGCCCCCAATTGGCCTCCTTGTCGGAGGAATCGATTTTACCTCTATCATCATTACCCTTAAAAACCCTGTCACTGACCCTGCTTCTGGTGAGATTCTTAAAGCGGGAGTAGTGATGAAAATAGGAACATTCATTCAAACGTTTGTCGACTTCATCATCATTGCATTTGCCATCTTTTGGATGATCAAAGGAATTAATAAATTAGAAAGGAAAAAAGAAGAACCGGCAGCGCCTGCATCACCCCCACTACCTACAATGGACCAGGAGCTGTTAACAGAGATCCGGGACCTATTAAAGAAGGATGAATGACAAATGACAAACATTGCAATCTGAACGATGAAAAAAAATATTTATCTTTTTATATTTCTCCTGCTTGCGGGCGTTGTTGTTGGTCAGGATATCAAAGATGTTGCTGCTGCGGTTACTAAACCCAAGACCGGTATCTCGGCCGATTCAACCAAATACTGGAATGTTAGCGGCATGGGAACATTGAATGTTTCACAGGCGGGTTATTCAAACTGGGCAGCAGGAGGGGCAAACTCCCTGGGGCTAATAGGGATGATCAACCTGAATATCAATTACTCAAAAGGGAAGCATGCCTGGGCAAACATCATTGATCTGGCTTATGGCTTCCAGATGATTGGCATCGGGAGCAGTGCCCAGCAGTACAATAAAACCGATGACAAGATCGAGATCACCAGTACGTATGGGTATGCTATCTCCGAGAATAAAAAGTGGTATCTCTCTACCCTGGTGAATTTCCGGACACAATTCTCCAACGGCTATAAATACCCCGACGACAGTACAGTGATCTCCACCATCATGGCGCCAGGTTACCTGGTTGCCGGGGTCGGCATTACCTATGTTCCTTCAACATGGTTCAGAGTTTACCTTTCCCCTGTTTCAGGCAGGTTTACTTTCGTGCTCGATACAGCCCTATCCAATGCAGGTGCATACGGCGTGACACCTGGGAAAGAATCCCTGGGTCAATTCGGAACCTATTTCCGTGCCGACTTCAACAAGGATCTGGCCAAGAATGTCAATCTCACCTCCTCACTCGAACTCTTTACTGATTACCTGAACCACTTTGGAAACATCGATGTAAACTGGAATGTGCTCTTAACTATGAAGGTGAACAAATGGCTGGCAGCGAGCATCAACACCAATCTGATCTATGACGACGATGTTATCATTAAATCTTCGCCAACAGATGCAGGCGGACCACGAACACAGTTTAAGGAGATTATCGGAATAGGACTCTCTTATAAATTTGACTGATATCTGATGCCAGATACCGGATATCAAATACGGGAAACCAACAACCCAAAATACGAAATACAAAATACGAAACTCGAAACCTGAAACCTGAAACTATTATGGCAACGAAATCAATCTACGACCAGGGTCTCCCTCATGACGAGATCATGTACCGGAAACATTTTCAACGAGGAAACGATTTCTGCAAGATTGAGCTCTTCCGATCGGCCCGCGAAGAGTTCATTGCAGCGTTGCATTATAAACCCGGAGATGAAGCTTCAAAAAAGTTGGAGGCTGATTGCCACAGGCAAATCCAGCAGGATGCCAAAAAGGTTTATGTAATCGTACCTATCGTGCTGGCCATTATTGCGGCCGTGATTATTTTCGTTTAGCTCTGGTATCTTTGCGCTCATGCAAGAACGCAAACTTAAAATTATCAGAGAGGATCCCTGGCTTGAACAAGCTGAAACAGAGATCCACGACAGGTACCGCCGATACCGGGAACGACTGAATTCCATTGAATCTGAAGAGGGGACTCTCAGCCGTTTTGCTGACGGATATACCTATTTCGGTATCACATACAACCGTAAAGAAAAAGGCTGGTATTACAGAGAGTGGGCGCCACATGCCGAAGACCTCTACCTGTTTGGAGATTTCAATAACTGGCAACGCTACTCTCACCGGATGAACCGCCTGGAATATGGTATCTGGGAGATATACCTGCCCGAAGAGAAGTATAAAGAGCATTTCACACATCAAAGTAAGATCAAAGTCCTTGTTCATTCCGAAATGGGATGGCAGGAGCGTATCCCCGCCTATATCCAAAGGGTGGTGCAGGATCCAGGCACACTTGATTACGCCGGGCAGGTGTGGCTGCCTCCAAAATCTTTCAACTGGGAAGGAGATGCGTTCTCCATCGGCCGGCTTAAGGAGTTATTTATCTATGAAGCCCATGTTGGGATGTCGCAGGAACGGCATGGGGTGGGTACGTTTGTAGAGTTTGCTGATTACATGATACCTTACATCAAAAATGCCGGATACAATACGATTCAGCTGATGGCTATTGCCGAACACCCCTACTATGGATCGTTCGGGTATCATGTGACCAACTTTTTTGCTGTCTCCAGCCGGTTTGGCACCCCGGAAGATCTGAAATACCTGATCAAAAAGGCTCATGAACAGGGCATTGCAGTGATCATGGATATGGTTCACTCCCATGCTGCCAAAAATACCCTGGAAGGGCTTAATGGGTTCGATGGATCAGGGCATCAATATTTTCATGCAGGCGAACGCGGTGATCATCCTCACTGGGACTCAAAGATTTTTGACTACGGGAAACGGGAAGTCCTCCGGTTTCTGCTGTCAAATGTCAAATTCTGGATGAAGGAGTTTCATTTCGACGGCTTCCGGTTCGATGGTGTTACCAGTATGATCTATTTCGATCATGGCTTCCGGGAAGTTTGGGACCTGAACGGATTTTTTAAAACAGGCGTGGAGTGGGATGCTATCACCTACCTCCAGCTAGCTAATACATTAATACACAAGCTCAAGACAAAAGCAGTCTCGATCGCTGAGGATGTGAGCGGGATGCCGGGAATGTGCCGGCCGGTCGGAGAAGGTGGAATCGGGTTTGATTACCGGCTGGGAATGGCGATTCCCGACTACTGGATCCGGGTCCTGAAAGAGAAGGTGGATGAAGATTGGAATATTCACGAACTCTGGCACGCCCTGAACGACCACCTGCCTTCTGTTAAAACTGTGGCTTACTGTGAGTCCCACGACCAGGCACTTGTTGGCGACCAAACACTCGCATTCCGTCTGATGCAGTCTGAGATCTATTTCAGGATGTCAAAACGCGACCAGAGTGTGGTCATCGACCGGGGGCTGGCACTCCATAAGATGATCAGGTTAATCACAATCTCACTTGGAGGACAGGCTTACCTGAACTTCATTGGCAACGAATTCGGCCATCCCGATTGGATCGACTTCCCAAGAGAAGGCAACAACTGGAGTTTTCAATATGCCCGCAGACAATGGTCACTAAGCGAAAATCCTGACCTGAAATACCGTTACCTGGCTGAATTTGACCGGGCCATGATCAGGTTTGCAAAAATACATCACATCCTGTCTCAGGATTATGGCACCCAACTCAACATGGATGATGCGAATAAAACCATCGTATTTGAGAAACAGAAGCTGATCTTTGTCTTTAATTTCCACCCCGACCGATCTCTCCCCGGCTACTCCTTCCAACTGCCTGAGCCAGGAGATTACATTACTGTATTGAACACAGACAGTGTCGAATTTGGCGGCCAGGGACGTGTTGACGAATCACAAAAGCACATGACCACCTACGATTCGAAGAGCAAGTCCCACTGGCTCACCATATACAACACCAATCGCACAGCCCAGATCTTCATGCGGGTTTAAACCCGGATCGCTGTACGAATCTGAGAGAAAACGATTACTTTTGCATCAACAATAAAACCATGAACATGAACAAATCTGCGATCAGGTTAGTGCTTCTACTGCTTTTGATTACTCACCTAAGTGTTTTGAAAGCCTCCGGCGAAATCGCCGATACGTCATACAACTTCCTTTTTAACCTGAATATGACCAAAGCCATTCAGGATGGTATTTTTAATCCCGATTCCGACTACGTCTATGTCGATTTTGAAGAGAGCATCCCCGATCTTCTGCTGCTTGAAGGCTCAGAACGTGTCTTTAGCGGGCTGATCCAGCAGGGACTTGATTCGGGTACTACCTATCACTTCCAGTTCCGGATCAATGATACGATCGTTGAGTCGATCAACAGGGAAATTACGGCATCTCCAGGAGTTACAGAGATCAAATCGTGGTGGAATGATGAATACCTCAACACGACTACATTCAGTGTAGATTTCTCAGGAACCCCCGATTCTGTCTTCAGCATAGGGCTGGACACCTTACAGATGATGGGCGACATGACAGCGTGGGAACCCGTCCGGCTACAGCGGGTTGGGACCTCCTACAACTTCGATATTACCTACCACCTCGATCCCTCCATCCTATACGAATATATTTTCCGTATCAGACGAGACAGTATAATCACGTATGAGAATTTCGGCGGATTGAGCCGGATGTTTTTCCCTCCTGATACCACAATCACTGTTGTGCAGTATTTTAACAATCAGGATACAACGAAGATTTTGCTGACACTTGAGTGTAACATGAACATCCAGCAAGAGTTGGGAAATTTCGACCCTCAAACCGACTTTCTCGATGTTGCGGGAAATTTCAACGATTGGGGAGCATGGGATCTCCTTTACGATCCCTATCAAACAGGTCGTTATACGGTGTCGAAAATGTTTGACGATTCACTGATTGGTGGAGCTCCCCTTGAGTTCAAATTCCGGATTAACGGATCGTGGGCCACGGCCGAACTCGACAGCCTCGACCCCCGTTCATATGTTCTTCAACCGATTGACACGAACGGAAACCCCAATACTTACATCTGCTGGTACAATAACGTGGGGCCGGTGGTTCCCTCTCCGCCATGGGTCACTGACCTTTATATCCAGGGACTGCTGGAGATAAAACAGTTTCTCACAGGGTCGTACCTCTATCATGATCTGAGCGGCATTCCCGAAGGAAACTCTCTATACAAATGGTACCGGGCCGATTCGGTGGGAGCCATACTGGAGCCGATCGATAGTGCCTGGACCATCAACTACACCACCGACAGCATTGCGGATCTGGGGAAATACATTGTATTTGAAATAACTCCGGTGGCAGCTTACGGTGAGGACACCCTGGGTCTGCCAGTGCAAGTGTATACTACGGGCCGGATCGGTGCCGTCGGCATTCCAGAATTTGCGCAGAACACAATACTTCTCTACCCTAATCCGGCTAACCGGTTTCTCAACTGCGAGTCGGCTTTTCAGATTGAACGATTTGAAATTTACAACATGAGTGGCGTACCTGTTTATCGTTCCGGCCGCATCAATGATTTTAGAATCCAGACTGACCTTGCACAACTTGCACCCGGACTCTATCTCTTCAGGGTTTACAGCAAAGGGCTTCTGCCGGTGAATAAACGGTTTGTTAAACTATAACTCCGGAATCATTATTTGCTAATCCCTAATCTCTCAGAAAGGCATGACCAATAAGCCCCAACTTTCCTTCTGGCAGATCTGGAACATGAGTTTTGGTTTCCTTGGAATCCAATTCGGGTGGGGGCTTCAGATGGCGAACATGAGCGCCATATATGAATACCTGGGTGCTGAACCCTCTGCTATCCCATTACTCTGGCTCGCTGCTCCCCTCACAGGACTGATTATTCAACCAATCATCGGGAACATGAGCGACCACACCTGGAATCGTCTGGGTCGTAGGCGTCCCTATTTTCTGGTAGGAGCGATCCTTTCCTCGTTTGCGCTGATTCTTATGCCCAACGCGTCTGCTTTGTGGATGGCAGCAGGACTGCTTTGGATTCTGGATGCATCGATCAACATCTCAATGGAACCATTCCGGGCTTTCGTTGCAGATAAGCTCCCCGAGGAGCAGCGGGCACGTGGATTTGCCATGCAAAGCATCTTTATCGGACTGGGTGCAATCATTGCTTCCGCCCTGCCATGGTTACTTACCAACTGGTTTGATGTGAGAACCGGTTCTTCCGGTGGAAGCGCTATCCCACTTACGGTCAAAATCTCATTTTATATCGGAGCTGCTGCTTTTTTCGGCGCCGTGCTCTGGACCATCATCCGTACGAAGGAGTACCCGCCAGCAGATATGGCTGCATTTGCCGCAAAAAAAGCGGAGAAGAAGAATCTGTCACGGTTCTTTTCTGAAATTTTTCAAGACATTCTTCACATGCCGATTGTGATGAAAAAATTGGCATGGGTCCAGGTATTTACCTGGTTGGGGCTCTTTTGTATGTGGCTCTATTTCCCGGTTGCAGTTGCCAGGAACGTTTTCGGCGCCCCCGATGAAACGTCACCCATATACCAGGAAGGGGTCGAATGGGCCGGCATTTGTTTTGCCATGTACTCGTTAGTGTGCTTCATCTATGCCTTTCTGCTCCCGGTAATTGCAAGTAAAATAGGCATGCGGTGGACACATATTGTTAGTCTTACCAGTGGGGCGGCTGGACTTATTTCCATCATGTTGATTCATGAACCCTGGATCCTGTTGTTGTCGATGACCGGCGTTGGCATCGCATGGGCAAGTATCCTCTCCATGCCCTATGCTATCCTCTCGGGCCACCTGCCCCCTGAAAAGACAGGTGTGTACATGGGGATATTCAACTTCTTTATAGTCCTGCCCGAAATTGTGGCATCCCTGGTTTTTGGCTGGGTTATGATGAGTCTGCTCGACAACAACCGCCTGGCTGCCGTAGTAGCCGGGGGAGTCTTTTTATTGGTTGCGGCAGGATTTATGCTGAGGATAAAAGACGAGGGAAAATGAAAATGAAGAATGAACTTTTTTCTGAACGCGCCAGCGGGATTCTCCTGCATCCCACTTCACTCCCCGGAAAATTTGGAATCGGTACTCTGGGAAAAGCAGCATTCGATTTTATTGATTTTCTTGAACTGAGCAAACAGCAATATTGGCAGATCCTGCCACTTGGACCTACCGGGTATGCAGATTCTCCTTACCAGTGTTTCTCGGCACATGCGGGCAACCCGAACCTCATCGACCTGGAACTTCTGATAGATGAAGGATTATTGCTTCAAAAAGATCTGGCTGCCTTCCCTGCTTTTGAAGAGGGGTTTGTTCAATTCGATGAAGTTCAGAATGTCAGAAGTCCCCTGCTTAAGAAGGCGTATGAGAACTTTCGTTCTGAGGCCGACGAAACAGAAAAGCTGAAGTACCGCAACTTCCTGAAAGAACATTACAAATGGCTCAATGATTTTGCCCTTTTCATGGCCATTAAAACCAACCTGGAGTTGAAACCCTGGTATCAGTGGGAAGATGACATCAGACAGAGGAAACCCAATGCCTTGAAGAAATTCCAGGATGAACTGAAAGAGGAGACAGGCTACTACAAGTTTATCCAATATCAATTTTCCAAGCAATGGACCAAGGTAATGGAGTATGCTCACCGGAAGACAATCCGGATTATTGGAGATATTCCGCTCTACGTTGCACTCGATAGTGCAGATGCCTGGGCTAATCCCGGCATTTTTGAGTTCAATGAAAAACAAATGCCAATCCGCGTAGGCGGTGTGCCTCCCGACTATTTCTCAGAAACAGGTCAGCTTTGGGGAAATCCCCTTTTCCGCTGGACCGACCAGAAAGAAAACGTTTACACATGGTGGAAAGAGAGGATTGCGACCAATCTGTTTCTTTTCGATTTTATCCGTATCGACCACTTCCGTGGATTTGCCGCATACTGGGCTGTTCCTTACGGAGAAAAAACGGCTGTGAATGGAGAGTGGATCGAAGGACCGGGAAAAGATTTCTTTGATGCCATGCTGAACCATTTTGGTAAACTCCCAATTATTGCTGAAGATCTCGGTGTGATCACACCCGATGTGGAGGAGTTACGAGACCTTTATGGGTTCCCGGGAATGAAGATCCTGGAGTTTGCTTTCGACTCTGCAGAAGCGAACGACTATATCCCGTATAACTACACGCGGAACTGCATCGTTTATACAGGAACACACGACAACGATACGGTTGTTGGATGGTTTAACGATGCAGAAAAGGAAGATAAAGATTTTTTACTGGACTACCTCCACACGTCGGGCGATGAGATCAACTGGGATTTGATCCGCCTGGCCTGGAGTTCCGTTGCAACTATGGCCATTGTACCTTTGCAGGACCTGCTGGGGCTGGATTCTTTAGGACGTATGAATGTGCCAGGAACGACAACCGACAACTGGCGATGGAGGGCAAAATCGTCAGACTTCACACCCGAACTGGCCGCAAAGCTTGCCAAACTCACTGTAATCTATGGGAGAGCGAACGTAGAAAAATAACAATATCATTTTATAACGTCGACTATGAGAAGCATCTGTTTTCTACTTATTTCCCTGAGTATAAACATGATGGCTCAGAATAACCGGGAGTTACAGGTGGAGCCCCCATGCTGGTGGACCGGTTTCAGGAATCCCGAACTCCAATTACTGGTACATGGGAAGAATATCTCCTCCACTACCGTACATATCAGCTACCCCGGTGTTGAATTGATCTCTGTTGATACAGTCGTAAACCCGAATTACCTCTTCCTTACACTGAAAATATCGCCCGAAACAAGACCGGGATCATTCCCCATCCGGTTCATGAAGAAGAAAACTGCGGTATCAGAGATCAACTATGAACTCTTGGAACGGAAAGACTCCAATGGCCTTTTTCAGGGCTTCGATCCGTCGGATGTGATCTACCTCCTGATGCCCGACCGGTTCGCCAACGGCGATACTATAAATGACAACCTCCCCGGCATGCTTCAACCTGTCGACAGGTCCAATCCCGACGGAAGGCATGGCGGAGACATCCAGGGGATCATCAACCACCTGGACTACCTGAAGGATCTGGGTGTAACAACTCTATGGATCAACCCCCTGTTGGAGAATAACCAGGCAATATACTCCTACCATGGGTATTCCGCTACAAACTTCTACATGATTGATCCACGATTTGGCACGAATAAAGACTACCTGAAATTGTCTGATGAAATTCACAAGAGGGGCATGAAGCTGGTTATGGATATGGTGTTTAACCATTGTGGAAGCGACCACTGGTGGATGGAGGATCTCCCCTCCCCCGGCTGGATCAATGAATGGCCGGAGTTTACACGTTCCAATTACCGGGGAGGCACTGTCAGCGATCCCTATGCGGCTCCGTCCGACAGGGTAAGGTTTGTTGAAGGGTGGTTTGACAAAACCATGCCCGACCTGAACCAGCACAACCCCTTCCTGAAAAACTACCTGATTCAGAATAGCATCTGGTGGATTGAATATGCCGGACTGGATGGGATTCGTCAGGATACACATCCTTACCCCTTCAAGGATATGATGGCCGAATGGGGAAAAAGGGTGATGGACGAATATCCCGATTTCAATATCGTTGGTGAGTGCTGGCTCGCCTATCCAGCAGCTGTATCCTATTGGCAAAGAGATGCCTGCAACCGTGACGGATACAATTCCAACCTGCCATCGGTCTTTGATTTCCCCTTGTATGATGCGCTTAAAGTTGCTTTTAATGAGCCCGATGGTTGGAGTACAGGAATTTTGAGACTCTATGAAGTCCTCTCACAGGATTTTGTTTATCCCAACCCATCCAGCCTCGTCGTATTTGCCGATAACCACGATATAAACCGCTACCTGGACACCCAGGGAGATGATGTGAGAAAGCTGAAGATGGCCATGGCTTTTATCCTCACCACCCGCGGCATCCCACAAATTTACTATGGAACGGAACTCCTGATGACGACAGGGGAAGATGAGGGACATGGATCGATCCGTAAAGATGTAATCGGGGGATGGCCTGCCGATACAAGAGATGCCTTCACGCGGCAGGGCAGAACCCCGGCAGAGCAGGATATATATAACTATCTCCATACAATTCTCCAGTGGCGGAAAAACACACCCGTTATTCACACAGGCCATTTACAGCACTTCATCCCACAGGACGGAGTGTATGTCTATTTCAGATACAATGCAACAGATACGGTGATGGTGGCGATGAATAATAATGCAACGGAAACTACACTGAATACCATACGGTTCAGTGATTTCTTGCATCCTGGTGACATTGGGTATGAGATCATTACTGGGGAGCAGTTGTCTGATCTCTCAACTCTGAAACTGGCTCCGAAGTCGGCACTGATTATTGAACTAATAACCAAATCACAAATTCGTAATTGAACGCCATGCTCGCTATTCAGAAAAACCTCTCCAGAACGTTTTACGTCATCCTCGGACTTCCCTCCACCGCCATGGGATTCGCGTTATCAATCCAGATCGCCGTATTGAGCTGGATTCTTTATACCCGCTACGGTCTGGATATCCATGAAATCGGTATCGTTTGGGCGGCTGGACCGATTGCCGGAATCATCGGGCAACCCATCATCGGACTCATCAGCGACAAGATCTGGTTCTGGGGAGGACGACGGAGACCCTTTATCATCATTGGCGGTATACTTGCTGCCATGTCGATCCTGGCACTCCCGTTTCTCGACAGGCTCAACGACTTTTTCGGGATCGGGAGCCTGATGGCTGTTGCAATCACGGTTGCCTTAACCCTTGACCTGTCGATCAACATCAGCTTCAACCCCACCCGCTCCATCATAGCCGATGTCACCCCTGACGGACAACCCAGAACCAAAGGGTTTACCTGGATGCAATCTACTTCCAACCTTTTCGGAAGCCTGGCTTACCTCACCGGCGCCCTCCTGGGTAACTACACCCTCATCTATGCCGGCGTTGCGATTGTCTTTCTCTTTTCCATTGGCCCCCTCTTCTTCATCAGGGAACCCCGTGAACTGACTGAAACGAAACCGGATTCAGATTCCAAAACCGAAAAACAAACTGTTACGCCGACCCAATGGGGTGAGCTTTTCAAACTCTATTTTGCCCATAGTTTCTCATGGCTGGGAATCCAAACCATGTTCATCTACATTATCGCTTTCATTGAACAGAAGATCCATCCGGAAACGGTAATTCAGACAGGTCAGATGATCGGCTGGTCATTTTTTATCCTGAATGGCATTGGCTTTATCTGGCCAGCGTTTCTGCTGGAACCCATGAGTAAAAAGATCGGCCGTGTCAATACACAAGTAATCTGTGTTGCCTCGATGTCACTTGGCTATTTCGGCATTACGCTCTGGGCTCATAACGCCATCTTGCTATACATCCTTATGGGAGTGCTCACGTTTGGATGGGCGGCCGTGGTCAGCTTGCCATTTGCAATTATGTCGGAGATGGTAAACAAAGCCAGAATGGGGTTTTTTATGGGAATCTTTAACCTCTCCGTAGTACTGCCACAGCTTGTCGCCAGCTTTGTGATCGGAGGCATCGTGCAAAGATCGGCCAACAAAAACATCATTTTCATCATCAGTGGCATCTCTCTTGCAATTTCGGCAGTTCTCTGGCTGACAGTCAGGGAGAAAAACAAAAAAGAAATCTAATTGAATTATTATGAAACGGACATTAACCGATGAAATCAACTATTTTTCTCATACTGGCGCTGATCCTTCAGATCACCGCCTTACAGGCCCAGCGTTTTCAGCAATTCATTGAACAGGTGAATGCACTGCCCGAAGCCCAACGCCTGGAAGCCGTTGACAGCTTCATGCATGCAGACCACTCGTTCCCATTTACAGAGATGGATACCCTGGTCGCCTTCCTGTATCAGGGAGAGGCCTCCAGTGTGGCGCTGGCAGGAGACTTCACCCAGTGGCAACCATCCATCAAGCTGACCCGGATCCCGGCAACCGATTTCTGGTATGCCAACGCTACGTTTGAGGCTGATGCCCGGCTCGATTACCAGTTTGTAGTTAACGGTTCTTCCTGGATCATCGACCCCCTCAACCACTATACCTGTACCGGAGGGTTCGGGACGAACTCAGAGTTGCGAATGCCATCTTATGCTTTGCCAGCCGGGGTCACGTTTGAGTCATCGATCCCTCACGGCACGGTGGAAGACACCCTTTTTACGAGTTCCTATCTGGGAAACAGCCGTATCATATACATTTACCTGCCACCCGGATATGATACCACTTCCATGGTTTACCCCGTTATGTTATTCCACGACGGAACCGATTACCTCAAACTCGGAGCTGTGCAAAACATCCTGAACTACCTCATTGCCCACCGGCAAATCGCTCCCCTGGTAGGGATATTCGTTCCCCCGGTCGACCGTACAGCAGAGTTTCTCGGAGGGAAGAGAGAAGCCTACCGGAAGTTTATCATCGATGAAGTGATGCCAGCAATGGAGCATCGTTACCGTCTGGATCCCAACCCAGGGAAACGCGGCATGATCGGAGTCTCTAATGGAGGGAATATCTCCTTGTACATCGGAATGAAAAACCCGGAATCGTTCGGGAAGATCGGAGCTCAATCCAGCAATGTAAAAAACAATATCTTAAATACGTTTCAAGGTAGCGAAAAGCTGCCCCTGGAAATTTACCTGGATATCGGCAAATACGACATTGCCTCCTTGATTCCACTCGTAGAGAATCTGGCATCCATCCTCGAACACAAGAACTATGCCTGCCAGCATTTCTCTTTTCCCGAAGGACATAGCTGGGGAAACTGGAAAGGCCATCTCCGTCTTCCGCTGATCCAGTTTTTCCCATATCCCAATCCCCTCTTCAACAAAAGTCAGACACCATGATCAAACATATCTATCTATTGAGTTTTGCTTCCCTGATGATGGTTATAATCTCCTGTAACCGTGCGCCCGGATTGATGATTCCGGAACAACCCCTGATAAACAAACTGGCGCCACCGGTGAGCATGAACAACGATTCCACTATTATCGTGCTTGCCGATTATATTAGCCAACCTACCCGAATCGATTCTGCTGTCACTGATTCCTCCCTCTCTTGTATTTTCTCCTCCGATTCGTCACAGTTGATCATCAGGCAAGCTGCAAAAAAAATTCCTCCAATTTCAGTATTGACTCTCTGGGCTGGAGGATATCCCTGTTCAATTCTCCTGAAGCGTTCTCCGGAGGTATGGGCCAACGTAACGTATGATCCGCGTATGCAACCTTGCAAAACCGTTCAGCTTGCAGGTCAGATGAATGACTGGAACCCGGAAAAGAATACATTTACACAGAAAGACAGTGTTTGGGAGGGTTTTTTATTGCTTTTCCCGGGAAATTATCAATACAAACTGGTGGTAGATGGAACCTGGATAATAGATCCGGGAAACCCGGATTCGGCGGCCAACGGTATTGGTGGATACAACTCCGTGCTTCGGGCAGGGAACCTGATGTCGTCCACCATTCCTTCCATCTTCACTGCTGAAACAATTGAGCAATCGATCCGGATTGGCGGGCTCGAAAAAGCTACGGATTGGATTGTCTTCTGGCAAAACTACCAGCTTCCCCCAACATTCCTTCAACCCGACAGCGCCGGATTAATCATCCGGATCCCGGGAAATGCAGCCGGCATCAAACGAAGTTATATCCGGGTATGGGCCTCCAACGAGAAAGGCAGTTCTAACGACCTGCTCATCCCACTGACATACGGCCAAGTGGTGACTAATCCGGAGGAACTATCCAGAACAGACAAAGAGACCTTGATTCTCTATTTTATGATGGTCGACCGCTTCCGGAATGGAGATACGTTGAACGACCAGCCGGTAGTCGATCCGGATCTGGATCCCAGGGTTAATTATCAAGGAGGTGATCTCCGTGGGATTATGGATAAATTGGACTCCAATTATTTTACAAACCTGGGAGTCAATGCGTTGTGGATCTCACCAGTGACACAAAACCCCTTGACCGCATTCCGCGAATTCCCGGCTCCACACCGAATGTTCTCGGGGTACCATGGGTACTGGCCCATCTCCTTGACCGCCATCGATACCCGGTTTGGTAATGCCGCAGAGATGAAAAAACTGGTAAAGGAAGCCCACAACAAGGATATCAGCGTCATCCTGGATTTCGTTGCACACCATGTACATGAGGACTACCCACTGCTTAAAGATCATCCCGACTGGATTACCTCGATCGACCTGCCCGGAGGAAGGAAAAATCTCCGGATTTGGGATGAACAACGCCTGACGACATGGTTTGATAGCTTTCTTCCAACCTTCGACCTTTCGAAACCAGAAGTTTATGAACTTGTCTCCGATTCAGCTGCCTACTGGATTGAGGAATACCAGCTGGACGGGTTCAGGCATGATGCCGCAAAACATGTACCTCAAATATTCTGGCGAACGCTCACCCGGAAGTTGGATTCAATCCTGAAACCTCAAAACCGATCCATCTACCAGATCGGAGAGACCTTCGGAAGTCGTGAACTGATTGGAAGCTATATAAATCCGGGGATGCTTGATGCTCAGTTCGACTTCAACCTCTATTGGGAGATACGGAATGCCTTTGCCTTTGATAACACCTCTTTCCGCGACCTGAACATCTCTTTGCTCCAATCCCTCGCTTTTTTTGGATCGCATCATCTGATGGGCAACATCACCGGCAATCAGGATATGGCACGTTTTATCTCATATGCAAGCGGGGCCTTGCGCATGAATGAAGACGACCGGGAGGCGGGGTGGAAACGAAACATACAGATCGTTGATACAACAGGATACAGAAAACTTGCTTCCCTAATGGCATTCAACATGACGATACCGGGCGTCCCGGTAATCTATTACGGGGATGAATTCGGGATGCCTGGCGCCAATGATCCCGACAACCGACGGATGATGAAATTCGACGACCTCTCGACACATGAACAAACCATGCTCAGTATCACCAGAAAACTAGCTCACATGCGTAGCTCTAACCTTGCTCTAATCTATGGCGACTTTATCCCTCTCAACGTAACCGATAAAACGTATGCTTACCTACGCACTTATTTTGATCAAGCAGTCATTGTTGTCTTTAACAAGACCGACAGAAAAATGGATGTGGAGTTCACGATCCCAGACCATTTGGACAAGAGGCAATTCATCCACCAATTCGGCTCTTCCTATACCATAAATGATTTAACGATATCGTTATCTTTGCCGGCAAATTCTTTTGAAATTCTCATTAAGTAAATCTCATTCAAGCGTAATAGAGCAACGAAAGATTATTATCATGAAACACAGGGGAAAGATAAATTTGTCAATGTATAGTGTTTTTGTAATCGTCCTGTTGATTTCATTATTCTCCTTTAAACCTAAACCAAAGGAGAATTCCACACAGTTTCCGCATCCGGATTGGAGCAAAAACGCCACGATCTACGAGGTTAATATCAGGCAATTTACGCCAGAAGGTACGTTTAAGGCTTTCGAAGATCACCTTCCCCGCTTGCAACAGATGGGGATTAAAATTCTTTGGTTGATGCCTGTCCAGCCGATAGGTCTGGAAAAACGGAAAGGATCGCTAGGTAGTCCTTACTCGATCAGAGATTACTATGGTATCAATCCGGAGTATGGTACGCGTGAGGATTTCAAGCACCTGGTAGCCCGGGCACATGAACTGGGCATGTATGTCATCATCGACTGGGTGGCGAATCATACCTCCTGGGACAATGATCTTATCACTGCACATCCCGAGTGGTATAAAAAAGATTCGCTGGGAAACATCATCTCCCCGATTGCCGACTGGAGTGATGTGGCTGGGCTGGATTACAGCCAACAAGAATTATGGGGGTACATGAGAGATGCACTGCTCTATTGGATCAAGGAGTGTGATATTGACGGATATCGTTGTGATGTTGCTGGTATGATTCCAGTAGAATTCTGGAACAGTACCATTCCTGAGATTAAAAAAATAAAACACATTTTTATGCTCGCCGAGTGGGAGACACCTAACATGCATGATACGGCATTTGATGCTACTTATTCATGGGATTTTTACAACCTGATGAACCAGATCGCAAAAGGGGAAAAATTAGCTGATGACATCGATACCCTTTTCGAAAAAGAGCTTCAGACATACCCCCCTCATGCATTTCGGATGCGCTTTACCTCTAACCACGATGAAAATTCCTGGAACGGAACCGAATTTGAAAGACTTGGAGAGGCATCGGAAGCCTTTGCCGTGCTCACCTTTACATTTCCTGGAATACCCCTAATCTATACTGGACAAGAATCGGCCATGAACAAAAGGCTATCGTTCTTCGACAAGGATACTGTCCCCTGGCGAGACTACCGGCTCGAATCATTTTATACTGCGCTGATCAATCTGAAACTCAATTACCCGGTACTGGATGCTGGCGAAAACGGCGGCGCATACCAAAGAGTCCCCTCATCGAATGAGAAGGCTGTTTTTATATTCATCCGGAAGAATACAGAAAACAAACTTCTCGTGGTTCTTAACCTCTCCTCTGAAAATCAGGAAGTAGAACTGACTGGAAACGACTTCCCCGGAAATTATAAAGAGGTTTTCACTGGAATCATGCAGATATTCAATAAAGGCGAAAGGATCACACTAGATCCATGGGAATACAAACTTTATACAATGCCAATCTAGTAACAAAATTATAACTCGGTTTTGTTAAAAATGCTCATTTCTTCATTATCTTTGTTATTGCTAAAAATTCTCCAACACATATGAAAAAGAATTTACATTTTTACTCCCGGAACGTGCTTTGTTTTCTGGTTCTTCTTTTAGCTTCACTGGGGATGCAAGCGCAAAGTATTGAAGTGCAGGGAACCATTACTGAACAATCGACAGACATATCACTTGTTGGGGTTACAGTTCTTCAAAAGGGCACTGTAAATGGAACAGTAAGTGATGTTTCCGGACAGTATAAGATCACCTTGCCAAAAGGGTCGGTCCTTGTCTTCTCTCTGGTTGGATATGCAACCCAGGAAATCGTTGTTGAAAAAAGCGGCACCATTAACATTGAAATGAAAGTTGAGATTACCAATCTTGAGGAAATCCTCGTGATAGGGTACAGCACCCAAAAGAAAGCAGATAAAACAGGTGCTGTCAGTCTGGTAAAAGCAGATGAACTCAATGGCGGTGTTATCACCGATCCAATTCAAAGTATGCAGGGAAAAGCTGCCGGGGTATTAATTACAAAAAAAGGGGGCGACCCTAATGAGAACTTTTCCGTCAGGATACGTGGAGCTTCCGGGTTTAGTTCCAACACGCAACCATTGTACGTGATTGATGGAATTCCTGGTGCCGATCCGAGTATTGTCTCACCCGATGACATTGCATCATTTACTATCCTGAAAGATGCTGCATCTGCAGCTATCTATGGATCCAGAGGTTCCAACGGAGTCATCATCATCACCACAAAAAAAGGAAATACTGGAATCGCAGGGGAGGGTGGAAAAAATGATGGCGCCTTCTCTACAGTTGAGTTTAGCTCCCAGCTATCCGTAGAGAGAATCTCTAAAAAACTGGATATTCTGGACGCATCTCAAATCCGTGGTTTTGCCAATGACCTGCTTCAGAAGGCTAAGCTCACCCACCCTAATTATACGATCGATAGCGTTTTTATTGATGGTGGCGCCAACACCGACTGGCAGAATGAGATTTACCGTACAGGGATAGCTACATCGAATAATCTGAGTTTTTCTGGCGGAAACAGGCGGAATTCTTATTATGCCGCTGTTAATAATTCTACCTGGCAAGGCGTGATGAGAGGGACCTCAAAAGATCGAACAACTGCACGAATCAGTGTCAGTCACAAAGGATTCAAAGATCGGCTTCTCCTGGCCGGAAATTTATTGGGGTCAATCGAAACAAATGATTACGAAAACTACGATGGGTGGGATAAAGATGATATTATCTACCAGGCCATTTCCCGCAATCCGACAGATCCTGTATATGATTCAGCCGGAGGTTATTACCAAACATCCCGGGTCTTTAATTACGAAAACCCGCTTGCAGTAATTAACGAAGTTACCAACAATCGGAATGCGAAAAATTTTATTGCCAGTTTAAAAGCCGATTTTGAAATCATCGATGGCCTGGTTGCAAGTGTGAATGTCGGATATATCCGTGACGATATTACTACGAATTATTTCAGGCCTTCTGGCTTATACTCCTCTGCTGATAATGGATTCGGGAAAAAGCAGTACACGAATAACAGTCAGAAAGTGATTGAAATTACAGGTATTTATGAAAAGGTATTTAAGTCCGCTCACAATTTCAATGCACTACTGGGTTACTCCTGGCAGGAATCCGTTACTAGCGGATTTTTCTCTCAGGGCGGCGATGCACAGTCCAATTATGCCGGACCTGATAACCTGGCCGTACTGAATGAAGTTAATTGGGGGGATATTGGTTCATGGAAAGGAAAATGGAACCTGATAGGATTCTTTGGACGTGTGCAGTATAATTACAAAAGCAAGTACTATATTTCAGCTTCCTTACGTAGAGACGGCTCCTCCAAATTCGGTGCAAACAACAAGTGGGGATGGTTCCCCACTGCAGCAATTGGCTGGAATATGGAACAGGAAAAATTCCTGAGCAATGTAAAATGGCTAAACCAGCTCAAATTGCGTGCAAGCTATGGTATTTCGGGAAATCAGGAGATTGGCGAATACAGAAGCATGGTATTGTGGGAACCTAGTGGGAAAGCGATAAATCCTGAAACCGGGAAAGAGGTTATCACGTTTAAACCTGCCTGGAATGCCAATCCTGATTTAAAATGGGAAGAGACTTCTGAAATCAATGTTGGATTGGATTTTGCATTCTTAGACAGCAGAATTAATGGTAGCCTGGAGGTCTATTACAAGGTCACAAAAGATTTATTAGGAGAATATACAGTGCCTGTTCCTCCGAACCTGGCCCAGAAAACATTTGCAAACTCAGGTTCACTCTCTAATACAGGAATTGAACTTTTTTTGCAGGCTTACATCGTAACCTTACCTAATTTCAACTGGAAATCAAGCCTTACTGTCTCCCATAATAAAACTGAAATACTTGATCTGGGCGATTATTTCAATGAAAAAGATGGCGTCAGAAAAGAGGGGTATATTTCAGGTCGGGGAATGGTAGGGGAAGAGTATTATGTAACGGGAATCATGGTTGGCCAAGAAATTGGCGCCTTTTATCTCCCCACGTATGTTGCCTTGAAAGACGGAATATTTATATATGAATCCCTTTCCGGTGGCTATACCGACAAACTTAGTGAAGCAAAAAGAACAATTATTGCAACTGCCGGGCCAAAAGTTGAGATAGGATGGTCGAATCTCATCACATTTAAAAAACGATGGACATTGGATTTTGCATTGCGTGCATGGATTGGAAATCATGTGTACAACGCTACCAGGATGTTTTTCGACAACCCGGGAAACCTACCGTCTCTCAATGCGTTGCCTGAAGCCATTGACTGGTATAATGAGGGACGCATATCCGGTGCTTCCATTGCGGATTTCTATGTTGAGAATGCCTCTTTCCTGAAAATGGATTACATCTCTCTCTCCTATGATTTCAATGTTTCGAAAATCAAATGGATGTCAAAACTCTCACTGTATATTTCGGCAAATAATGTATTTACCATCACAGGCTATTCCGGTGTCGATCCCGAAACTACTATTAATGGTTTATCCTTCGGCATAGATCAGTACAATGTTTATCCAAAAACCCGCTCCTATTCAATTGGTTTTAAGGTAACCTTTTAAGTCACACGAACTATGAAAAAAAGATATCTTCTCCTCCTGTTATCATCCATCGCAATATTCTCATGTACCAAGCTTGACGAGGAAGTATTCGATAAAATTCCAGGAAGCATTTATCCCGAAAATGCAGATCAGATTGCTAACTTATCTGTAGAGGCGTATACAAAACTCAAACCAATGGCCGATGACGAGGGATGGTGGCTTCTTGCCCAGGAAATCTCCTCCGACGAACTTTGTGGCCCTACCCGTGGCAGCGATTGGTATGATGGAGGGAAATGGATCAACATGCACAAACATAACTGGTCAAACGACGATGAAGGAGTAAACCGGATGTGGAGCGCTTTCTGGACAGGTATCACAACCTGCAACCAGGTTATTGACATGATGCTTGATCTTCCTCAAAACCCGGCCCTGGTTGCAAAAATGAAAGAGGTCGAAGTCCTCCGTTCATTCTATTATTACATGTTAATCGATAATTATGGAGACGTTCCCTATCTGACAAGCGCCAAGAATGCACCTGCTCTACCATATAAGGTTTCAAGGGAAGCTATTTTCGACAGTCTCGTAAATACAATTAAATCCGCACTTCCCAGCTTGAAAGCGAGTGACATCAAATACATGGCAACAAAATATATGGGATTTGCCTTATTGACCAAACTCTACCTGAATGCTGAAATCTATACCGGCATACCGCATTGGGAAGAGGCAAACAGCTATTGCGACAGTGTCCTTTCAGGGCCTTATTCACTTGAGACAAACTTCCTTGCTCCTTTTGTTACCAACAACGAGAATTCAAGAGAGATCATTTTTTCCATTCCTTATGATGAAAATAACTTCCAGGGATTCCGTATACATATGAGAACATTGCATTACCAGCATAACCTCCGTTTTGACATGCCAGTTGGGCCATGGAATGGGTTTTGTATTGTCCCCACCTTTTACGACACCTATGAAACTTCAGATTTAAGAAAAGAAGGATACAATATCTATGGGCCACAGTTTGATAAAAACGGCAATGTCATAATTGATGGAGAGACACACCAACCTTTGGATATTGACCCGCATGTGCCAGCTTTGTATATGCAACCAGCCGATTTCACTCCGACACAAATCCGAACGACCGGTGCAAGGATAGGAAAATACGAAATTAAAATGGGGGCGAAAGAAAATTTAAGCAACGATCTGCCATTATTCCGATTAACTGACTTCTATCTTGTCAAAGCCGAACTTTTAATCAGATTGGGTGGAAACGGTGATGACTGGATCAACCCGATAAGAACAAGAGCTGGGGTAGCGCCCTGGAGTGGCGCTACCCTTGAGCAACTCCTGGCAGAACGGGGTAGAGAACTTTACTGTGAAGGACTTCGCAGGCAAGATCAAATCCGGTTTGGCACATGGGAAAACGCCTGGTGGGAAAAACTGGCGCATGGTCTTAGCCTCAGAACTTTCCCAATTCCAAAATGGGCAACCGATGCAAATCCTAATTTATTAATACCCTAAACTCTAAATCATTTAGTACCATTATTAATTTAAAACAAATTCTATGAAAAAAGTTAATCTTAAATTTTCGATGATCCTATCTTTCCTCGTATTGATAGGGATTCTTGTGAACGTAAGTTCCTGCAAAAAGGATGAAGAGCCAACTCCGGATCCGGTTATCGTTTTAGATGGATACTACGTCAAAGGCGCCGCAACTGCCTATGCAGACTTTAATACCAATGCATTGATGAAAGTTACGCGCAATGAAGTGAACCAAACCAATCGTGCTTCATTATTGGAGCTCTATATTCCAATCAAAGCCGGTGCTGATGGTTTTAACATCATTCGGGTGGCTGGCGCTGTCCATACGACATTTGGACCAGGTAACCCTTTCGGCGACGTTACACAAGGAACAACTGATGAACCTAAAGTTACCTTTCAACGGGGACTCTATGCCGAAACCGCTACTAAATTTACAGTTCCTTCCGACGGAATGTATCATGTCGTAATCGATTATGATCTTGGGAAAGTCGCTATCGTTCCTGTTCATTGGGGAATTATTGGCGCAGCAACACCTGCAGGCTGGGGCGGTTCAACTGCAATGACTGAATCTGCCTTCAATCTGACAACCATGTCATGGAGTATTACGGATATGGAATTAGGAGGCGGCGACTGGAAATTCCGTTATTCGGATGGTTGGAAAGTTGAACTGGACACTGTGATTGACCTGGGTGGTGGAGTTATAGGTGTGAAATTCAACACCAACTTTGGAGGAGCTGTAAACGCACTGGTGCCGGGTGGCGACAACATTGTAAATGATGATCCTGGCATTTACACAATCAGTTTAAGCTATACACTGGGGGCAGGATATACAGCAACAGCGACTAAAACCGGCAGCCTTCCTATGACAAACTGGACCGGAGTTGTTTGCGATGCAGTTGGCTCTGGAGTCAGTATTGATAACCCAACAGCCGCTGCCGATACCAGTTCATGGGGTTGGGGGAACCAAATGCTAGCTGATAATGGAGGAATTCCAACGGTTGCTGGCAACGACATGTACACATGGACATGGACCGGAATCATCCTTGAAGCAGAAGAGGGATTCAAAGTAAGAACGGTTAACGGTGTGGCTCCTCCTGTTGGAGGCGCAAATTTTGATGCCGGTTATACGGCCCTTAACGTAGCTGCAAGCTCCACCCAAATCGTGGATGATGGAGGAAATCTGAAAGCTACCGTGAAGGGTTCTTACACCATCACGCTCAACATTGATGCCGCAAATAGCGACACCAAAGAAATTATTATCATAGCGAACTAAATTAGTTCAGGCTCTGACTGAATTTCAGTTTTTCAGAGGCTGTCTCTAAAACATGAGGCAGCCTCTTTTTCTTTCTATTTTCGTATCTTTGTTAATACTAAGATGATACTTATGAAACGGCTGAATATTATTTACTTGCTGGTCACGGCTCTTTGGTTACTGGCAAAAGCCGTCTCTGCCCAGGTTATCATAACCTCTCCTGGTTACCCGGTTGATGTTGATTCCTGCACCGTATTTTTCGATGCTACTCAGGGAAATGGAGAATTAGCCAACGTTTCGCCTCCTATCTACGCTCACACCGGCGTAATCACGAATTTAAGCACCTCTCCCTCCAACTGGAAATATGTGGTAGCTGGCTGGACTCTGAATATACCCAAAACACAGATGATTCCATTAGGAAACAACCTGTATAAACTTGTCGTAACACCTTCCATCAGGGAGTATTACGGAGTTCCGGCTTCAGAAAAGATTCTGAAAATGGCTTTTGTCTTCCGGAATTCCGATGGATCGAAGGTAGGCCGAAATAGTGATGGCAGCGATATTTTTGCGGATGTCTATCCCGCCTACACCAGTATAAACATCATCCAACCCGATGAGAATAACCTCCTGTTGAGTTTGAACGATACGATTGTAATAGAAGCTTACAGTCCGCTAGCTGATTCCCTTTTCCTAGTCGTGAATAATTCCATCGTTAAATCGGTGGCAGGACAATTGATCACCGATACCATCCTGGCTGATAACTTCGGACAAAACTGGATGAACCACTATGTAAAAATTATTGCGCAAAATGACACTATCCAGGCCGCCGATTCCTTCGCATATATGATCATCCCTCCGCCGCCTGTGTTAAACCTCCCTTCAGGCATCGTGGACGGCATCAACTATATCGACAGCACTACCGTCATCCTCTCCCTGTATGCACGGGGGAAGAGAAACTGCTTTGTCACCGGAGATTTCAATGACTGGGGAATCGATTCCCTTCATTATCTGTTCAAAACTCCTGACGGCAACAGGTTTTGGGTGGAATTAAACAACCTGGTTCCTCAGAAAGAGTACATCTTTCAATACTTGGTTGATGGCTCTTTGAGGATTGGAGACCCTTACGCCGATAAAGTCAGCGATCCGGACGACAAGTATATCTCAGACTCTACTTATCCCAATCTGATCCCTTATCCCACCGGCAAAACCACCGGGATTGCCACCGTTCTTCAAACAGCTCAAGACCCATATCCCTGGGGACCCTCCGATTTTAACCTTCCGGATGTCCCAGACCTCTTTATCTATGAGATCCTGATTCGGGATTTTACAGCAAAGCATGACTTTCCTTCGCTGATCGACACGTTGGACTACCTGAAAAATCTTGGGGTTAATGCGATTGAATTGATGCCTGTCATGGAATTCGAAGGCAATCTCAGCTGGGGATACAATCCCGATTTCAGTTTTGCCCTGGATAAGTACTATGGCACTAAAAACAGCTTCAAAGAACTGGTGGAAGCAGCTCACACCAAAGGAATTGCAGTGATCCTCGATATCGTTTGCAACCACCATTTCGGGCAATCTCCTCTTGTCAGATTATACTGGGATGGTTCTACGCAGCGCCCTTCAACCGATAATCCGTGGTTCAACCAGATCCCAAAGCATCCTTATAATGTGGGCTATGACTTCAATCATGAAAGTTATCACACTAAAATCTACATGGAACGGCTGATCCGGTACTGGATCCAGGAATATCATATTGATGGATATCGCTTCGACCTATCCAAAGGATTCACCCAACGAAATTCATACCCAAATAACGTCTCCCTTTGGGGCCAGTATGATCAGGAGAGGATCAACATCCTGAAAAATTATGCCGGCGTGATCTGGTCTGTCAAACCGGAGTCTTATGTGATTTTGGAGCATTTTGCTGATAACAATGAAGAGATCGTGCTGGCTGCTGACCATATGATGTTGTGGGGCAACATGAATTCACCTTACCTCGAAGGAGCAATGGGGTGGAACCAGAACGGAAAATCGGATTTCTCGTGGGCCTCATACCAGAAACGGGGTTGGAACGAACCTAACCTGGTCGCTTATATGGAGAGCCACGACGAAGAACGGATGATGTACAAAAACATCACATGGGGTAATGCTTCTCTCCCGCTATATAATATCCAGGATACCGGGATAGGATTGAAACGCGTAGAACTCACAGCCAATTTTTTCTTCACGATCCCGGGCCCAAAAATGATATGGCAGTTTGGAGAGCTTGGCTATGACTATTCAATCAACTGGCCAACAGGCGCTTCCGAATCGAGGCTCGCTCCAAAACCTGTCCGCTGGGACTACTTTTCTCAATGGAGAAGAAAGTATGTGTACAACATTTTTGCCTCACTGGCTGAATTGAAAAAAACCAAATCCGTCTTCAAAACAACCAACTATACCCTCAATGTGAGCAATGCAATGAAGTCCATTGTACTGAGGGATACATCAATGGATCTGATAGTAATTGGCAACTTTAACATTGCAGAAAATGAGATCATCCCAAATTTTACCAAGACCGGTGTCTGGTATGAGTTCTGGACAGGGGATTCGATCACTGTGACGGATGTCTCAGCGCCTATTTCGCTGAAAGAAGGAGAATACCGGATGTACACTTCAAAGAAGCTTCCCTCTCCCCCTTATATTGGAATTGATGATCCTTTTTATAATCAAGATGATGAAACGCCCTTTATATTATTTCATCCCAATCCAACCTCCGGATCCCTGACCATCGAGTCGGCAGAAAAGGAGTTGGAGATCACCATCTTTGAGCCGGGCGGAAGAGTTGTCTTAAGGACGAGTTTAGCTGAATCTGGTCAACATACAATTAATGTAAACCACCTCTCGTCAGGGATCTATTTTATCCGGTTCTCAGCACAGGGAAAACTACCTTATACCGGAAAAGTAATAAAATACTAATCTCCGATCTGCCAACTGCCAACTGCCAACTGCGGACTAGTTTATAAAAGGAATCCCAAATCATCCCCTGCATTCACTTCCCATGTCTCTTCGCCGTATTTAAATATCCGCAACGGGCGATTCCCAACCAGATCTATCTGGTCTCCAACAACGTTCAGCAGACACCCTTCACGCAACCCGGCTACATAGATATCATGATTAACTGTGAGAAACTCCAGGATCCGCTGTTCCCTGGTCTCACCGGCATGACTGGCCGGATTTGCATCCAGGTAGTGCGGATTGATCTGAAAAGGAATCAGGTTGAGGCAATTGAATGAAGGAGGCTCACTGATCGGCATGTCATTGGTCGTCTTCATCGTGGGACAGGCTACATTTGATCCGGCACTCCATCCTGCATACGGAATTCCCTGAAGAACCCGCTCGCGGATGGCCTCCATCGCACCTGTCGCCTGCATCATCATCACCAGGTGGAAGGTATTTCCCCCTCCGACTGCAATCGCTTCGGCATTCATAACAGCAGCCACTGGGTCAGCCTCCCTGTGGATTGAGTAGATGCTAAGTCCCAGTTCACTGAATACGGCTGCCACGCGTTTCTCATAAACATCGAAAGAATCCTTCACACTGTCGGGTGCCAGATTTACCCCCGCATAGGGAACGAAAAGAATATCTTTTATACTATATCCATGATAAAAGGATTTCAGGTGTTGCCTGGGCCAGGCCAAATAGTCCTCGCCGGCGTTTGTCGAATTGCTAATCAACAAAAGGTTTCTGTTCATAATTTTATGGTGTTTTGAGTAACTGTTCGGCATGCAGTTGTTGCCACCTGCTGGTATAGGCCTGTGCAAATTTAACAAACCAACGGTTTCCTCCGGTATAACTTCTGACACGTACTTCCGGATCGCCTCCCGGGAAGATTTCAAAATCGCGGGTTGACAGAGCGCTCCCAACACTTTCCTGAAGATCCCTTGCATCCCGGGCATCCACGCCTTCCCTTTTCAGCCAGGTCAGACAACTCCATGCCGAGGAAACATCTCCACTATGCAGGAAGAAGGAGACAGCCTCCTGATACATAGGAACTCTTTGTGAATGAGCTACAAAATCAAGTGTTGAAGTGAAAGGGACCCCAAACTGTTCAAGCTGTGTATTGCGATAAAATCGATCGTTATCGCCGACACGTTGAATAGCCTCCCGGAAATTCCCAAGGGCCACCTGGTTGAGCGCTTGTTGCTGTTTCTCCTGGTAAAAAGCAGCCGAAATATATTTTTTAATCGTATCGTCGAATGCCTGGAGGTCGATTTCACATTCAGGATGCTGGTAGGCTTTCTGGCGCGCATCCCCAAGCTGTTTAACAGCTACATCAAACTGTTTTAACTCAATGTTTTTCCAGGCCCGTATGGCAAGAAATTCTGCATCCTCTTTCACACCAAGACAAACCTTCAAGTCTATTTTCCTGCGGTAACTGCTGAGAGCCGATTGCAGATCCGGGTCGGTTTCGAGATTGTAGAGATCCATCACTGTCTCCATCTCCTGGGCATACTCTTTCGCCATTTCCAGCTCGTCCTTCCAAATCATCCCTGTAGCCATTGATATCTCGTTCAGCATATGGTGCTTATAACTCTCCTGGTACATACGGCTCAGAGCTGTATCTACAGGAATCCCAAGACGCCCCCCAACGTCTTTCATCTGGTTGAATGTCCTGAAAGCCTCCTCATGGTTGTATGTAAGATAGAAGTATGTTCCCCTGTCGGCCAGTTGCCTGTAACGGATCGGCAACATCCTGTTATTCAGCTCATCCTGCGCTGTGCTTATCTCCTGATCACCCGTGATCATCTCCTGAAATCGGCAGGCATTGTCATAGCATACCAAGGCGCTGTCAACATTCCGTTGCCTGACAAGTGTGAGGACCATGTCCCTCTCCTGAAAAAACAGACCCTTCAGCGCCTGCTGCTGCCGTGAAGCGAGATGATCTTTCACATAGGTGATCATCTCAGGTGAGTAACTGAGAGAGAAGAGCTGGTAGCAATCGAGCGCATCCTGATATTGCTTCTCTCCCAGGATATAATCACATCCCTGAAGCCGCCTGTTGAACAACTTTCTAAAAACGCGCTGGAAAATGGTGTCAGTAGGGATTACACTCCTGTAATCGGCCAGGTACTCCCCTGCCTGGTTGATATACTCTTCTGCCATCTGAAACTTCTGGAGGTCGATGCAACTTTCGGCAATACCGAGATAAGATGCATAGATCCCCTTTACTGCTTCAACCTGTAGAGGTTTATAATCGGGCTCCACCTGTATCGGGATCCGTTCTTTGAATGCACCGGCATGTTCAAGCAGGATGATAGCCCCAACATAATTGGATCCCGTAATCAACTGCCTTGCACCTTTCAGGTATGCCTTCCAAACAGCTTGCGTAATGCCAGATATATGGGCAGCCGGATCTTCCGAAGGGTACATCTGATGGATCAGCTCGTTGAAATTTGCCTCTTCATGAGTGAAACCTGTAATCAGAAACCAGGAGTCGATATATTCCTTGTAAATGCCTCCGCGGATGCCGTTTAATAGCATTGATTTACGGATGTAGGATACCAGATGAGAGATGTATTCATCAATGAGAGGACTCAATTCTCCGCTCCACCGGATTGTTTCTTGTGCCTTAATTTGCTGCTCAAACGTCATGGTTGCACTTCGGGAGAACTTATCGAGCTGCAGGAATTTCTCAACAAACTGCTCCGGGTCATTCTCCTGTAAGGAGAGCTTCTCTCCAAAACGGTGATCTCCGATCAAGTGTACAATCCTGTTGATCTCCATCAATAGGATATATTTTTCGGGCAAATCATAGGTTGTCAATGGATTATATGCCTTTGTTGCCTCAAGAAGAGAATCCGTAAGCGCTGCTGCTGCATAATAATCATTAATCAATTTTATCCTGCTATTGAACCTCCCGAGGGCCTGGTCGCTGTAGTGGAACGAGATATCGCTAAGAGTAACGGAGAACTTCCCGGGCACCATCACAGGAATTTCAGTACTGGTATAACCCTGGGCAAGCTGATTAACACTCAAATTGGTTAGCTTGTATTGCCGGAGGATGTTGCTGTCGGGGAGATCGATCAGGTTCAGATAACAGGTAAGCAAGTCGGGAGTGAGCACTTCCTCAATTGAGAAACCCCGGTAGGGAGGGGCCTTGAATGAATGCACGCCGTTAAACCGGATAATCACCTCCGGGCTTTTCATTGCCGGCATTCTCACTTCCAGCGTCTCGGTATAGGCTACACCGATCTTAAGCCGCCGGGGACTCTCATCTATACCGGAAGCAAGCTGGATCAGAATCGTATTGCCATTAGAATAGGTTGATGTAACGGGTTGATGAAAGAAGACGAATGCATACTGGTCAAAGTGCTGACTATATATTGCATCCTGACCGAGCAGACAGAATGGAATCCAGAAGATTGCAAGAAAAAAAATATTTTTAAATACCATTCTTGAAAAGAAGATATCCGGTGAGCGAGCAAAAATAACCATTATTAATCAGATATTTTTTTACTTTTGATATAAAATAACTTTCCCGTCTTATGAGCCATAAAGCATTATTCTCCTTTCTCCTCCTGGTATTTTCAGGAGCCTTGATGTTCGGACTATCCGGTTGTAAATCTGAAAACAAGAACATCCAGCAACCACCTTCCCTCAAAGTCATGACCGTAGCAGGAACCAGTGTGCCGGTATACCTGGAGATGGTAGGCCAGGCTGAAGGAATCCCTACTGTTGAAATTCGTGCGCGTGTTGAGGGGTACCTGGAAAACTGGTCATTCCAGGAGGGCTCGGTTGTTCAGAAAGGGCAGGTCCTCTTCACCATTGAAAAAAATCAGTACATTAACAATGTCAACTTTTCTCAGGCTGATCTTACCAACAAGGAGGCAGCATGGGAGTACGCACAGCTCAACGTTGCCAGGCTGAAACCCCTTGTGGCTACCAACGCCATCAGCCAAAATGACTACGATGTTGCCGTTACCCAGGAGAAACAGGCAAAGGCGGCAGTCGAGAGTGGCAAAGCCGATCTCCAGCAGTCCAATCTCAATCTCTCCTATACCACCATCTCCAGTCCGATCACCGGCTATATCGGAGCGGTCGACGTACGTCCCGGCAACCTTGTCGGGCGCGGTGAAAGCACCCTGCTCGCTACGGTCTCTTCGGTTGATCCGATGTATATCAATTTCCAGATGAATGAAACTGACTACCTTCGGATTGTCAGGTGGATCGCTGAAAATGAAGCGGTAATCGAGAAACACGGGGAAGCTCCTATCAAGGTCTACCTAACACTATCCGACAACAAAGAGTACCCCATTGCCGGGGATGTCGATTTTATCGGAAGAAATATCGATCCTGCTACAGGAGCAATCGCAATGCGGGCTGTCTTCTCCAATCCGAAGGGGATAATCAAACCAGGAAACTACGCGAAGGTCAAACTGATCTTAAACGAGAAAGAAGATGCCGTTGTTATTCCGCAAAGCACTCTCCAGCAGATACAGGATAAGTACTTTGTGTTTATTTTGGATAGCGCTAACAAGATAGCCAGGGTTCCGGTCATCCTCGGGCAGTATATCGGAAACACCGTGGTTGTTTCCAAAGGGTTGGAACCCGGTGCCCGCATCCTTATGGAAGGATACCAGAAGATCAGGGAAGGCATGCCGGTAACTCCGGTGACGGTTAAGGATACCATAGCCGTTCCTGGGCCGGGGGAGTAGGAATGTAGTTTTAATTTCCAATTTCAAAATTATAATTCGTAAATCGTAATTCGTAATTCGTAATTTGTAATTCGTAAATCATAAGCCTTTATGCTTCAAACCTTTATACAACGCCCGATACTTTCGTTCGTCATCACTATCCTCATCACACTTGTTGGGGTCCTCAGTCTGATGAACCTTCCGATTGCCCAGTATCCCGATGTGGTCCCCCCAACTGTCTCAGTATCTGCTTACTATCCGGGAGCCAATGCCGAAACCGTTCAGAAAACAGTTTCGGTCCCGCTCGAAGAGCAGATCAATGGGGTTGACAACATGATGTACATGACCTCACAATGTGCCAATGACGGATCCTGTAACATCACAGTCTATTTCGAAGTGGGGACGGATCCTGATATGGCAACTGTCAATACCCAAAACAGGGCACAGCGTGCCTTCAACGTACTGCCGCAGGAGGTGATTCAGGGGGGGGTGATTGTCATGAAAAAGAATCCCAGCATCCTGATGCTCTATGCTCTGGTTTCGGAAGACACCGCTTACGATTACAAATTCCTTAGCAACTATGCGCAGATCAACATCGTGAACGTGTTGAAACGGTTAACCGGCGTTGGGGATGTTTCACTGATGGGTGGAGACGACTACTCCATGCGCATCTGGCTGAATCCTGAACGGATGGCCGGACTCGGGATCACCACCGACGATGTTCAGAACGCTATCCGGGACCAGAACCTGGAAGCTGCTGCAGGAGGGATCGGGAAGAACCCGGCTGCCAGTGGCCAGGAGCTGACATACACCATCAGGGCGGAGGGGCGGTTACAGTCTATTGAAGAGTTTGAAAACATCATCATCAAATCAAAACCTGATCGCTCCATCGTCAGGATGAAGGATATCGCGCGCGTAGAGTTGGGACTAAAGACCTATGACATTAACTCACGGTTCAACAAACAGCCATCGCCGTTTATTGCCGTCTACCAATCTCCCGGGTCAAATGCAGTCCAGGTTAGAAAAGACAGTGATGCAACCATGGAGGAGTTGGCTGCACAATTCCCACCCGGGATGAACTATCAGATAGCCCTTGACACAGTTGAGTTCGTTGACGCCTCTGTGGAGGAAGTTCTGAAAACGCTTCTTGAAGCCTTTATCCTGGTGTTTATCGTGGTCTTTATCTTTCTCCAGGATTGGCGAGCCACCCTCATCCCGGCTGTCACTGTTCCCGTTTCGCTTATTGGCGCTTTGGCTGCATTCCAGCTGTTCGGTTTCTCCATCAACATGCTTACCCTGTTCGGACTTGTACTGGCAATTGGAATCGTGGTAGACGATGCAATCGTCGTGTTGGAAGCGGTCCAGGAAAAGATCGATGACCACGGAATGAGTCCGCTAGAAGCTACCAAAGCCACGATGCATGAAATCACAGGGGCGATCTTCACCATCACGCTGGTACTTTCTGCCGTGTTTATTCCGGTGACTTTCCTGGGCGGGACTACTGGCCAGATGTATAAACAGTTTGCCCTCACGCTCACCTCTTCGATCCTGATCTCAGCCCTATTGGCAGTCACCTTAAGTCCGGCAATGTGTGTACTCCTCTTAAAACCAAAACAAACGAGGAAAGGATTACTTGGAAAATTCTTCACAGGGTTTGACAAAGGCTTTGAGAAAACCACTCAGAAATACCTGGGAATTGTGAATAATTTTCTGCACCATTTTTCACGCCCTCTTTTATTCCTGGGCCTTGTGACTGTCATGATGGTAGTGGTGATGAAATTTATCCCATCCGGATTTCTTCCCGAGGAAGACCAGGGATATTTCTTTGTTAATGTCATGACACCAAAAGGGGGATCACTTGAACGAACCGATATGGTGATGGAGAAAGTTGAAGAGATCCTTTCATCCACAGAAGGGATTCAGTCCATTGCTTCCGTTCCAGGCTACGGCATCCTTGACGGAACGGTAAGTTCGACAAACGGGACGGTCTTCGCAAAACTCACACCATGGAAAGATCGGTCAAAAAAGGAGCTTCACGCACAATCGATCATCGCAAAGGTTCAGCTGCAGTTGAGTCAGATCCCTAATGGGATTTGCATGGCATTCAATGCCCCGGCTATCTCTGGTCTTGGAACAACAGGAGGGCTGGAGTTGCAAGTAGAGGACAAAGTTGGCGCTGGCCTTGACAAATTAGCTGAGGTTACGGCAGCATTTGCCGCTGAAGCTTCACAGAATAAAACATTTTCCAATGTATTTACCAGTTTTAGGGTTGACATTCCGCAATATTATCTGACCGTCAATAAAGACAAGGCAAAAACCATGGGGATTCCGATCAGTCAGATCTACGGATCCCTACAGGCCCTTTTCGGAAGCCTGTATGTAAACGATTTTAACCAGTTCGGGAAATCTTATCGGGTCATCATCCAGGCAGATGCCATCTATCGCGAAAATCCTGAAGATATCAACAGAGTCTATGTGCGATCGAACAGCGGCGAGATGGTCCCACTTGGAACGCTTGTAACCCTGGAGCCCGTTGAAGGCCCGGATGTAGTTAAGCGGTTTGATCTATACAGCTCTGCCAACTTCACTATCGGCACGGCTGCAGGCTACTCATCGGGACAAGGCATTGAAGCTGTAAAGGAGGTTGCAGCAAAAACCCTCCCCTATGGATTCGGCTATGCTTACTCGGGGCTCACACGACAGGAACTCATCTCAGCCGGACAGGCTCCCTTTATCTTTCTTCTCTGTTTTGTATTTGTATACCTGTTACTTGCAGCTAAGTACGAAAGCTGGTTTCTGCCAATTCCTATCCTGCTCGCACTTCCCTTTGGGATACTGGGAGCTTTCGGATTTCAATTTATCCGGGGATTGCAGGACAACATCTACGCTCAGATCGGATTGATCATGCTGATTGGCCTGGTAGCCAAGAACGCTATCCTGATCGTTGAGTTCGCCAGGCAAAAGCATGAGGAGGGGATGGATCTGGTTGAGGCTTCCAAAGCAGCCGCAAAGCTTCGCTTCCGCCCGATCCTGATGACATCCTTTGCCTTTATCCTGGGGGTTGTTCCTCTGGTAATTGCTGGTGGTGCTGGGGCTGCAAGCCGGCATGCACTGGGAACATCGGTCTTTGGCGGCATGCTCCTTGCTACCATCTGCGGGGTTATGGTCATCCCAGCTCTCTATGTGATCTTCCAGAAGATGGAGGATTGGGTGAAAGGTAAGGGAAGAGGGACGTGAGACGTGAGACGTGAGACGTGAGACGTGAGACGTAAGACGTAAGACGTGAGACGTGAGACGTGAGACGTGAGACGTTGGACAAGAGTCGAGGGTCGAAGAATAGAGGAATATGAAATTGTGAATCGTAAATTCAATCTTAAATCGAAAATCGTAATTCGTAAATAGAAATGGCAATTAAAAAATATTCTTCCGGATTTCTGGCAATTTGTTTACTGCTCCTCTTCATAACCGGTTGCAAGGTGGGGCCAAACTACAAACGACCGAATTATCCTGCCGGGAATCAGTACAGGTTTTCGGAGACCGGTGATTCCTCCTCGTTTGCAGACACAACCTGGACGTACGTTTTCAGGGATACCGTTTTGCAGCAACTGATCTGGCAGGGACTGGCGTACAATTTTGATCTGCTCATGGCCATCGAACGAGTCAACCAGGCACGGGCATCTTTTAAAAATGTCAGGGCTGACCTCTGGCCTTCTTTAGGCGTTAGTGGAACTGCTGCCTACCAAAACCAGCAAACTCCTCCTTCGGGAACAATAGAGTACAAGGATTTTTACGGCACTGCAAACCTAACATGGGAACTGGATATCTGGGGAAAATTACGTCGTGCCAAGGAATCGGCTCGTGCCGACCTCCTGGCTCAGGAGGCTTATCGGCAATCCGTCTACATTACCCTGATTGCAAATATTGCATCCGGATATTTCAACCTGGTAGAATACCAGGATCAGCTGCAAATTATAAAATATAATGTAACCATCAGGGAAGAGGCGTTATCGCTTGTAAAACTAAAGATGGTAGCAGGTACAGTTTCCGGTCTGGTTGTGGCCCAGGCCGAAGCTGAACTGGCAAGCCTTAAGACCCAGATACCGGCATTTGAAAAAGCTGTAGGCATGCAGGAAAACGCGCTTCAACTGCTTGTGGGGCAACTTCCTGGAGTGGTATTAACAGGCGATTCTATCATCAATCAGATCAATCCTACCGTGATTCCGGAAGCAGGAATCCCATCGCAGTTGATCACCCGCAGGCCCGATATCATTCAGGCCGAACAGACGTTGATCTCCGCCAATGCCCAAATCGGTGTTGCCCGTGCATACATGCTCCCTTCATTGAGTATCAGCGCCAATATTGGATACTCCAATATTGGCGCCGGGTTGATCGGATCTGCCGTAGGAAACCTTGTAGCGCCGATCTTTTCATTTGGCAAACTGAAAGCCAATCTAAGAAAAGCCCAGGCATTCAATGAGGAGATGCTTCTAAACTATCAGAAAACGATCTATACGGCAATCAGTGAAGTTTCAAACGGAATTCTTACCGTAGAAAAACAGAAGGAAGTTATTGGAGAAAATATCAAGTTGGTTGCTGCTGCCCAAACCTCTTTTAATCTTTCCAACCAGCTTTTTAACGCCGGTTATGCCAGTTACCTTGATGTCATCAATGCTCAGCGTAGTTTGTATGAAGCACAGATCCAACTCTCCCTGGCCCAAACCGACGACCTCCTTGGGATTGTAAATCTTTATCTGGCTCTTGGGGGGGGGTGGAAGTAGAACCGATGACCCGGAAAGAGATTGAAAACAGTTGTCGGTCCCTTCGCAGGGATGTGAAGATTGGGCGGTTAGCCACTGCTCTTGAGACACTGCATTTATTGATCCGGCAAGGGACCCGATCCGACTTCTTCTACGAGATTGAGTCCTTAGAGGACAATTACCACAATCTCCTTAAATACACCTATGAAGGCTATGCTGATCCCAGGCGTGAAGAGATACTTTGCTCTATTGGAGCTTCCATTCTCAACCTCGCGGATGAACTTGCTGCCCACCTCCTGGAGGACTCATTTCCGGGTCAGAAATTGATCAGGGCACGGCTCAATCAGGAGTTTGGCACAGATCCTTCAGTTATTGCGTCGAAGATCGAAGAGGTCCTTTTTTCCCATGAAGTTTCTGAGTTGATAGAGGGAGAGGGCACACACTCTTCTCCTGTTACTGATTCCATCTTTAAACTTATCTGGCTTGTTCCAGAGTTGAAAGATTCCCATATCATGCTGATCCGGCATGTCAATCAGGACAACGGCGTGGCGTGGTATGAAAAATGTCTTGTTGTTAGCTCACTGACAATCAGCATGTTCAACTACTTTGATCCGCAAAAACTGGAGCTGCTATCTGAATTTATCTTGAAACACGAATCCCAGGTCTATCACCGTGCGTTAACCGGATTCGTACTGACTCTAATTCGATACAACGATCGGATCCGATTTTATCCCGGATTGGTGAGGCTCATCGATGATCTTTCGGGGGATGAAGAGATCTGCAGAGAGGTAGAAACCATTATTTTACAGTTATTGATGGCCGGCGAGACTGAACGGATCACGAAAGAGTTTGAAGAAGAAGTATTACCAGATATGCAGAAGATGATGCCCAAACTTGGGGATAAACTGCAACTCGACAATGTAGTGGATGAGGATCCTGAAGGAGAGAATCCTGTTTGGAAGGAGATGATCGATGAAGTGCCTGGCCTGTTTGAGAAAATCGAAAAATTTTCCAGGATGCAAATGGAGGGCGCAGATGTCTTTATGAGCACTTTTGCTATGTTGAAACGATTTGACTTCTTTAACGAGATGAGGAACTGGTTTATTCCTTTTTATCATGAACACCCTGTTCTTCAGGAGGGAGAGAGTGAGGATTCGGCGATTCGCATTCGGTTGATGGAGGGACTGGAGAAAGCCTTTTACATCTGCAATTCCGACAAATACTCTTTTGGCTTGAATTTTAAGGCAATCCCTGCCCAGCAACGCTCCATGATTGTTACCCATTTTGAAGCCGAGTTGGAGCAGATGAAAGAGATGGCATCTGAAGAAGAGATTCTTGATCCGGCAATGATCTCAAATGCCATATTTACACAGTATATTCAGGATCTCTACCGGTTTTACAAACTCTATCCCCAAAAAGGAGAGTTTGAGGATATCTTCCAATTGGATCTGGATTATCCCAATATGTATTTTTTGCAAAAATTTTCCGATCAGAAAATTTTTCTTGATCAGTTAGCTTCGTTTTACTTCTCCAAAGATCACTGGAAAAAGGCCATTGACATGTTCTCTTACCAGGAAAAAATGGGTAATACAAGTAGTCAGCTTTATCAGAAATTGGGATATGCATGGCAAAAGAGTAAAAGATGGAAAGAGGCATTTGACGCATACAAGAAGGCAGAACTGTTCGATACAGACCGTCTCTGGGTACTGAAAAAGATGGCTTTATGCAGCATGAAATTAAATGACTTCAGACAAGCGCTGGTATTCGTTGAAGAGGCTTTAAAACTACAGCCGGAGGATCTGAACTTACACTCCCAGGCAGGGCAGTGCAATCTCAACCTGAAAGAGTACAATGAAGCTATCAGGCATTACACTCAGGTGAGATTCTTTTCGCCAGGAAACCTGAAGGCTTTGCGGCCCATAGGTTACTGTCACTTCATTCTGGGCGAACTGCAGAAAGCCTCAGACGCATATCAGGAAATCCTGGAATCGGCAGAAAATCCAGGGCCTTATGACTTGATGAATGCGGGTCATGTTGCATTATGTCAGGGGGATAAAGAGAAGGCGCTTGGATACTACCAGACTGCCCTGAACGATCATGGCATCAGTAGAAAAGTATTTATAGAAGCCTTCCTTGAAGACCAGCCCTACCTGATACAAAACGGCATCCCTGAAAGCGAGATGCCGTTGATCCTTGAGTATATCACCCTGAAATCCAGGTCTTAGTAAATATTGGAAGCATTTCTGTAGCCAGGATTATCCTCATACCATAGAGGATATAACAGACCATTACTTTCAGCCCATTCTACAAAGTGGTTATAGGCATCAACAATCTCAACCTCCTCCACAGGATAGTCAAAGCTTTGATAGAAATTAAGCCCCCATGGGAGGTTTGTTGCAGTCTTATAGTACCGTCCGCTACCGGGATCACTATCATCCATATCGGTTCCAAGCAGGGCGAGATCGGCAAGGCTTGTAGGAGGTTTGTCGGGGAGATGTATCTCTACATTCCGGTCGAGATTGGCAATAATGAATGGATTGAATTGATCTATTGCCACCTGTGTAATAGAATACGTTTGTGACGTAAATTCGATGGTTACCCTCAGGGTATCAGGGGTCACGTATGGAGCTCCAGGTACTGTATTTATGCCAGTTCCGCTCCCGGGCCACTGCATCAAACGGAATGAATTGTCATATACAATGATGGTTGGTCTTGTCTGTCCTGATTCAACGCCGTTTGCCGCAAGGATTATGTAGCTTCCTGACTCGATATCGAAACCAGAGACATTGAGGTCAGCCTGGCTTACGTTATCGTTTGCAAACTGAAACCCGAATCCGTTGTGGTAGCTGGCACCAAAAGCTTTGACTACAAATGTCCCAAAGATCTCTACGACCTTGTTGGAAGCATTGGTGACTGTTTGAAACGTATAATCACAAACCAGGTCATTGAAATCATAGTCTCCCTTGCCAGGCCATAGGTCTTCAAACGCAAGTGTACAGTACCCGGAAGCAGGGAAATAGTTATTGAAAGCCCTACTAGCGTCATTCGGGTAATCATCGTCTACATCAGGAACACCGTCGCCATCTGTATCCACCGGGACGGGCGATGATTCATAGGGTCCCATATCTACTGTAACATCCTGAATCCGAGTATTTCCGTCGAGATCCAGAACGGTTGCCATCCAGCCGGCATTGAGCCCTGTATTTATACAAGGAGATCCAGCCTGGAGATGATAGTCTTCTGATCCTGGTATGATGCTCACGAAGTTTGGGTCAGATGTAATGTTATTAGACCCGTTCGGAGCCAGAGGAACCGTACATACGTTGTTATATGTGTACCCGCTTCCATCCACATCCCAGTTTTCAAGAATACCTGACGTGTTGTAATTTTCGTATATTATAGAATTAAATACATGACCTGCCTGTCTGGTACGGATTCCGGCACCATTACCGGGGGGAGAAGTGTTATGAGCAATTGTACAATTATAAATATCACCCCCATTCCATGTGTTAATGCCACCGCCTAGATTGGTAGTCGTATTATTTATTACCAAACAATTTCTCACGGTAGTTCCAGAGTTATAACAGCGAATCCCTCCTCCATATTGGGAAGTGTTTTCAGAAACAATACAGTTCTGAACCACACCTCCACTATGCAAAGCAACACCTCCGCCATCTCTCGACTGGTTATTTGTGATAATACAATTCTGCACTGTTCCAGCATTTTGAATTTCCACTCCACCTCCATAACCACTGAGGTTTTTTCCATTTATTATTGTAAAGCCGTCTATCAGGGCATCTGTATGATCTATTTCAAAACATTTTACAGCATTGTTTCCATCCACTATCGTCACGGCAGGACCATTCATACTTTGCACAACAATGCCTTTAGTCCCTAAATCAATGAGTGTAGTGAGCACATAAGTCCCATTGTCGACCAGAATTAAATCACCAGTAACGCTCACAGTCACTGCATCTTGTATCGTATTTGCTGCTGTAGCCGGAGTGATATATGGCGATTCACTGGTTCCGGTTAAGGAAACGTACCTCGTGGTCGCAAATATCGCACTGACAGAAGCCAGCATGAAGGCCAATACTAAAATTAGTTGTTTTGTTTTCATGGCTGATTTCATTAGTTAAACTGATACTGTAATTTGTTCCCAATGATAGGAAGCGTGCAAGTAAAACCGTTCAATGATAGTTTTACTTCTTTGACGGAAGAAGGGATTGTAGCCTGAATTGTATAAGTCTCCCCAGCTGAAAGCAATCCTTTGTGAAAGTAACTTTGTCCTTCTACTGGTTTGATGTAAACAACCCCGGTGGTTGTAGCCGTCAAACTGAATTCTACAACCCGTGATGTCTCCCATGAGAAGTTGGGATTTACAGCCATTTCGTCCATGCGTTTTGAAATACCGCTGTCTTCATGTGTTTGTTCTATCTTTTTACAGGATGGAAGTGAGATGACTGCAACAAACATAAATATCGCAAAGATTTTTAACTTTTTCATACTGATCAAATTAAAGTCTGAGCAACAAATGTATAAAATACAGATACGAGGATCAAAGCGAAATTCGTAACTGTCAGCACAATTCTAGTAAGTGTGCCTTTTTCAGGCCTTTTGTTCCCGGCAGATTGATATCCCTGTCTCGTAAATCTTCCTCCACCCCTCTTGCACATCCTCAAATCGGGTGTGAGTTTGTCCGGCCACGAAGCGAAGTACCACCTTCTCGTTGAGTTTCGTTTGGGTGAGAAATACATTCCCGCTTTTGTTCAGGTGATTCAGGATTTTCGCATTGACAAGATCCACCTCTACTTCTGAGGTCATACTGCACGGACTGAACCGAAAGCAGACAAGGTTCAGCGGCGCCGGAGCCATCAGTTCCACGCCCTGAGAATCACGAACCTCCTCTTTCAACCACTGGCCAAATTGGATATGGCTCCGTATTTTCTCCTGCAACCCGCTGATGCCGTAAGTTCGGATAACGAACCACAATTTCAGGGCGCGGAACCGTCTTCCAAGGGGAATCCCCCAATCGCGGTAGTTGTTAACCTTTTTATCCTCCGGGGTTTTGAGGTATTCTGGAAGAATACTAAAGGTATCAATCAGTGCCTGTTTATCTTTCACAAAGTAGGCGGAACAGTCGAAGTTTGTGAACAACCACTTGTGGGGATTAAATACAAATGAGTCGGCCAGATCTACCCCCTTGCTCATCCAGCGCATCTCAGGCAGGATCAGGGCAGAACCAGCATAAGAGGCATCGACATGATGCCACACGTTATACCTCCGGCAAATCCGGCCGATCTCTTCGATGGGGTCGACGGCTGTGGAACTGGTGGTTCCAATCGTTGATACAACGCACAATGGGACGAATCCCTGGTTAAAGTCATTCTGTATTGCCTCTTCAAGCCGTGATGGGATCATGGCATATTCTTCATCCACTTCCACCTTTACCAGGTTTTCAATCCCAACACCGGCAATCTTGACATCTTTATCGATTGATGAATGGCCCTGAGTGGAAGTGTAGACCCGGAAACGGTCGGCCAGAGTGAATCCCCGTCTGTTGATCTCGAATCCAGTCCGGTGTTCACGGGCTGTGAGGATAGCCACAAGCGTGGAAGATGATGCAGTATCCTGTATCACTCCGGTAAATTCTGTAGGTAATCCGAGCATATCCTGCAACCATTCCATCATACGCTCCTCCAACTCTTCTGCAGCCGGTGAGGTGAGCCACAGCATACATTGTGCTCCCAAAGTGGCAGTAAGCATCTCTGCCAGAATTGATGGTTCGCTATTATTCGCCGGAAAATAGGCCAGAAAACCAGGATGCTGCCAGTGCGTCATGCCCGGGACGATCACCGAGCGGAAATCCCCGAAGATGGATTCAAAGGATTCAGGATGTTCAGGAGCTGCAGATGGTAACTGCTTCTTGATATCCCCCGGACTTACCTGAGGTGTTACCGGGTACTCCCCTACATGCTCCAGGTAATCGGCCATCCAGTCGGCCAGTTCATGAGCATGATTTCTGAATTCACTTGTATTCATTGTTCCGCAACTTTGTTTGACATCAAACAAAGTTGCGGAATTTTTATCGGATAATCACTACCCGTTTATCGGGTATTCTTAAGGCAACGCTATAAAACCCTGTGAAGATGCCGGACTAAAAGTTATCATTGGTGAAATGGGCTGGCCAAGTGGGACAAAAGACAATGAAACTGAAGTACCTGCTGAATGGGAAAACAAAATCAACATGGCTAAGAATTATGCAGCATCTCTCTCCTGGATCAGAGGAAACAACCAGGGATCAACTGTTTTCCCTCCAAACAAGGTTTACACCACATTCTGGTTTGAAATGTTTGATGAGCCCTGGGAATTAGGCGAGCCCAGAGGAATAGGCCTATGTTGGGGAATATATTTTAACAACAATAACCCTGTCAGGAAATTTGATCCTTCCAACTAGCCTGGTTAATTAATCCACAATAGCAACAGGAACCCATCGGCGCTTATGGCAACCATGCGCGATATCTCCCAGTGCAAACAATTTGAACAACAACAGATTCAGACCGAATATATATATTATATAACCGGAATGCAGCCCGTTCTAACTAGCGTGAAGGAAAATTTTCTATTTTAGCCTTTGCAAACTGATCCTTCCCATGACGCAAAAAAGAAAACGCGCTTTTCCGAACACCTATGTCATCGTATTCTTTATTATCATTTTTGCCGCTGTTCTCACCTGGTTCCTCCCAGGAGGCACTTTTAACAGAGAAACTCTTACGGTAAATGGTATCGACCGGCAAGTGATCAATCCCGAAAGTTTCCAGTTCACCGGCAATGCTCCTCAAACCTGGGAGATCTTCTCCGCCATTTTCGACGGGTTTGTGGATAAAGCAGATATCATCGTCTTCATCCTGCTCATCGGTGGCGCTTTCTGGATCATGAATAAGACCAAAGCGATCGACATGGGGATCTTTGCGTTCCTCCGCTTTACCAAAAAGATGGAGCATAACCGGTTGCTCCGATCCGTGGGGGTCGATAACCTGATCATCGTTTTGATCATGCTTATGTTCAGCATCTTCGGCGCTGTTTTTGGCATGAGCGAAGAGACAATCGCGTTCACAATCATTTTCGTCCCACTGGCAATAAAGATGGGATACGACTCAATCGTTGGTGTTAGTTTCTGTTTTGTAGCCGCTGGTCTTGGTTTCACAGGCGCCATCCTGAATCCCTTCACCATTGGGATTGCACAGGGCCTATCCGACCTGCCGCTCTTTTCCGGTATTGAATACCGATTTATTTGTTTCATCATCATCAACATCATTGGGATCGGATACATCTTGCGGTATGCCAACAAAATCAAAAAAGATCCGAAGCGGTCTGTAGTCTATGAAGATGATGCTTACTGGAGGCAAGCAAACCGAGAGGAAGTGGAACAGATTACCTTTCAAACACCATGGTCGGCCTGGCTGGTTTTCGGTATCATCGAGGTTTGTCTAATCGTTTATTCCATCATCTACCCGCAATCGACCATTCATATCGGTAACCTCTCCTGGACCTTCCCGATCTTACCTATTCTTGCCGGCCTGTTTCTTTTGACCAGCGCTTTATCCTTGCTGAGAACCGTTCAATTCTTTATCCTCAACCTGCTGGCATTCACAATTATCTTTCTGATTGTTGGGGTGATGGGTTACGGCTGGTATGTGATGGAGATCGCCACACTCTTCTTTGTAATGGGTCTTGCTTCGGGGCTCGCCATGAACTATTCGTTGAATGAGATCACCAACTATTTCCTGGATGGCGTGAAGGACATCCTCTCTGCTGCATTGATTGTCGGCCTCGCCGGAGGGATCATCATCATTCTAAAGAACGGTAAAGTGATCGACACCCTGCTTTACTATGTAGCCAGCGGGATGGCCGACTGGGGCAAATTCACCTCGGTGAGCATGATGTATGTAATCCAGACATTCATCAACCTCTTTATGCCATCGGGCTCGGCCAAAGCTGCACTCACCATGCCCATCATGTCGCAGTTCTCCGACTTGATCCAGGTTTCCCGCCAGGCCACAGTTATGGCTTTCCAGTTCGGAGATGGATTCACCAATATGATCACACCTACTTCCGGTGTTTTGATGGGTGTTCTTGGCATCGCCCGAATTCCCTATTCCAAGTGGGTAAAGTGGGTATTCCCCTTCATTTTGATTCTGTTCCTTCTGGGATTTCTTCTGCTGATCCCAACGGTGACGATGGAATTGAGTGGGTTTTAAAAACCAAATTTAACATGAAAATAAATAGCACGATACTCGTAACGCAATTATCATTGCTCCTGATTTTTTTCATGCTTTCAGGCAGCTGTAAGAAGAAAGAAACGTCGGTTCCGGCAGTTGTCACGGATCCGTTAAGTTCAGTAACAACAACATCTGCCAAGGGAGGTGGATTGATTCTAGACGACGGAGGTGGGGAGATTCTTGCACGTGGCATTTGCTGGAGCGTGCACCCAATGCCGACTGTGATTGACGGTAACGCCCCGGGAGGTTCAGGAATGGGATTCTTCACCGCCACCCTTACGGGGTTGAGCCCAAATACGCTTTATTACGTCCGGACCTATGCAACAAACGAAGCCGGTACCGGGTATAGTGACCAGATCGCATTGAAAACCATGTTTGGTACCATGACCGATATCGATGGGAATATTTACCAAACAGTACGCATCGGAAACCAGGAGTGGATGGCTGAGAATTTGAAAGTGACCCATTATAACAACCAGGCCGCAATTCCTAATGTCTCCAACTATGCACAATGGACAGAACTTACTACGGGAGCCTTTTCATGGTACGACAATGATTTCGAAACATTTGGCCAATACTATGGAGCCTTGTACAACTGGTTTGCTCTAACCGATTCCAGCAGCCTTTGTCCGGATGGCTGGCACATTCCCTCCATCGGAGAGTGGGATACACTATGCAGCCACCTGGGGGGGGCCTCGGTTGCCGGAGGAAAGCTTAAGTCGGGCCTCACTGCATGGCATGAACACCCCTATTGGAACCCTCCCAATTACTTCGGAACGAATGAAAGTGGGTTTTCAGCATTTCCGGGTGGTTTCCGAAGTTCTTTCGGAGGATTTTTTTCTGATCTTGGTCCCAGTGGGTATTGGTGGTCATCTACACCTGATGAAGAAACGATAGCAGGCATCTGGTTAAGCACTCATTTCGCTGGCGCCTATTATGAGCTTTACAGAAAGAACAGCGGGGTTAGTGTGAGGTGTGTGAGAGACTGATCTCTTCCGATCGGCCTGGGGTAGTCAACACCGTCGGCTTGTCCATGCAGGGTACAGGGATATCCCTGTCATCACCGTTATCAATGACTCAGATCCTCAGAAGGCTACAAAAGCAACTGCCCGACTGGTTGATCTGCACCGAACGATGCGGTGGGTTATATCTTCTTCCCTTTTTTGGGAGTCAATTGGATGGCCAATGATACCTATCCCAAAAGTCTGTAATATATGTCCAATCGAAGATTGTTCCAGAAGGAATGAAAAAATTGAGGTATGATTTTGTCGAAAATTCCTTGAGATCTTAGTATTGTATCACTTTGATAACAAAGAGATCACATATATTGACCGGGGTTATTCCCCGGTCGTTTTGTGTGCGTCTGGGCGCACTCAATCCTGGACACAGCGGGCCGAACAACCATCTGTCTTGCTGCCGCTGTAACGGTTCACGTACGCGTTATTGCCGTAGAGGAGCCGGCTCCACGCGCCTGAGGACGAGTACTCCGTCGACGACCAGAAGTAGGCGTAGTTAGTGAGACTGCCGAAATTGCCATTGCTGTACCGGGTGCCGCCCGGAAGGGCAGCGAATCCACTGGAGTTGGTTGCCCCGGTATTTGGAGATGACCAATGAGCTGTTCCCGCCTCCTTCATCTTTCCTCCTGCAATGGGTTCTCCGCCAAGAAAAGTTGTAAGTGCTGTCCATTCTGCATCACTTGGCAAATGCCAGCCCGAAGGACAGGCTCCAAGCGCTGTTTGCCAGTCGTATAACCGGCCATAGGTAGTGCAATTTGATGTATTATTATCGTAACACCAGCTATTTCCTGTTTGGTAATTCATGTTTTTTTGCAACCAGCATTGACTCCCTATTTGAACCGTCGGATAGACTTGTAGATCACGAGGGTCGGTGATGGTGGGGATGCCCGGGCAGGGCTCGCCGGCGCTGCCACCAGTTGTAGTGAAATTAACCTGGTTTCCATAAGCAGTCCCGGCGTTGTTTGTGGCATAAGCACGCGCGTAGTATGGAGTATTGGCTGTTAACCCTGTGATATTACTTGTAAAACTTCCTGGGCCAATACCATCAGTTGTATGTGAATCAGAAGTTGTTGGATTAGAAGAAGTGCTCCAACAAACACCTTTGACTGAGACTGATGAACTCCCCTGATCTGTTATATTTCCGCCACAAGTGGCTGAGGTTTGAGTAATATTGGAGACAGTGTTTGTAGTGACAGTTGGTAAATCTCCACCTCCTCCATCTTGTGTTGTAAACGATTTCTGATCGCCATATCCAATGCCTACACTGTTCATGGCATAGGCTTTGAAATAATACTTTGTGTTTTGATTTAATCCTGTTATTTCACAATCAAAGGTTCCAGTTCCACTTCCTGATTGAATAGAGTTGTCAATGACAGTAGGATTTGAAGAAGTACTATAACAAACTCCTCTTATAGTTACAGTAGCTCCACCATTTGATGTTATTATACCCCCAACTGTTGCTGAGGAATTAGTAACACCAGACGCAATCCTGGTGGATAATAACGGAACAGTGTTGGTGGGTGTCTCTTCCGTTTTGCTACAGGAATTGTAAGATATCGTTAACGTTACGATTATCAAAACCGCAAATAAGCTAATAATCCTGGATGTTTTCATTTTGATGGGTTTATTGGTTTCATTTCCCATAGTAAAGATATAATTAAAACAGATGTTATCTGATCCTTAAAGAGAAAAAATTTATCATTAACCCTTTAAAAATAAGCGATATGCACAACTTAAACTATAACAACAATACTGACAGGTATTCATTTGTCAGTGCTATTGAACCAGCCTGGCATAAGCTGGGAACAGTCCTTGACCATGTATTTACGGCAAAAGAAGCAATAGAACATGGAGGATTGGACTTCACAGTAGAGAAACAACGCCTTCTCACAGAGAGATGGCTTGAAGTTCCGGATCACTTTGTAACGGTTCGGGAAGATAATAATGAGGTTTTGGGCTTGGTTGGGAAAGATTACACCATCGTCAAGAATCGTGATGTTTTCACCTTTTTTGATCAGATAGTAGGAGAAGGAAAGGCCCTCTATGAAACTGCTGGTTGCCTTGGGAAAGGAGGAGTGATCTTCATCACAGCCAAGCTTCCAAAGCAGATCATCATTGGCAGCGACAGTCCAATCGAAAACTACCTTGTTCTTTGCTCCTCCCACGATGGCTCTATGGCGATCACAGCATTCTTTACTTCAGTAAGGGTAGTTTGCCAGAACACACTCAATGCCTCATTCTCCCATTGCACAAACCGGGTTTATATCAAGCACACCCAGAATGTAAAGGAACGGTTCCTGGAGGCTGCTACCATCATGGGGCTTCACTCCAAGTACCTTGACAAACTTCAGGATGCTTATCGTCTTCTTTATGATAAACGGGTGTCAGATCAGGACATGAAATCAATCGTGACCAGAGCCTTTCTGAATAAGGATGAGATCAAAGCCCTGGCTCTGACAGGTGATGTTGAATTGTCAACGAGGAAGACCAATATGATAGATAATGTAATTCAATACTATCATGAAGCCTCAGAGATTGATAGCATCAGGGGGACCGGTTATGGGGTTTACAATGCCGTAGCTGGTTATTTCCAGAACATGAAAAACGTCAAGAATGATGAAGCTAAGATGAAGTCGATTGTATTGGGAGGCTATTCATCTCAATACACACAAAGGGTGTTTGATAGGCTCACAAAGTCCTGAGAATAACTACATGGTTCCTGAGGTGGATTAGTATTACTCCGGGATTTTTTTGTTATGAGGATTTTTAGGTACCATACAAAAGCTTCTTAAAGATATTTTTATGTATTTGTCAAAGAGATCAAACTCTTATTTAATTTCGATCCTCGAAATCAATATCACATGTTTCCTCCTTATAATCATACCCTTATAACATCTAAGAACTAAATCATGAAAAAGAAATTATTTCAGACTGTTCTGTTGTCAGCAATGCTGGCAATTGGATTTATTGGCCACGCTCAATCACCCACAGTGGGACTTCTCTTTCATAATCCTAAAGCTTCTGAAGGATATACGCTTTTTAGTCCTGACTTTAGTCACAGTGTTTATTTAGTTGATAATTGCGGAGAAAAAATAAATGAATGGATCTTTTCTGAACCTCCTGCATTAACCTGTTATTTGCTCGATAATGGAACCTTGTTGCGTGCAGGCTCGGATTCTCTTGAAATCCGAGACTGGGATAATAACCTCCTCTGGTCTTATCCTACAACAGCGAATGGAATAAGGCAACATCATGATATTCATCCGCTCCCCAATGGGAATATCTTATGTCTTGTTCGTGATATATATTTGAAGGCTGAAATTATTGCTGCAGGGAGAGATCCTTCAAACCTCTTACCGAAATTCTGGCTCGACAAACTGATTGAAATATCTCCAGTTGGGACTCATGAAGCACACATCGTTTGGGAATGGAAATTCTTTGACCATTTAATTCAGGATTTTGATAGTACGAAATTGAACTACGGAGTTGTCAAAGATCATCCTGAGCTTCTGGATCTAAACTTTCAGAATAATTACCCTCAAGATTATACTCATGTGAATGCTGTTTGTTTCAACGCTGCTCTTGATCAAATTATCATTACTTCCAGACATTTAAGTGAGTTGTACATCATCGATCATAGTACAACAACCTTAGAAGCTGCGGGTCATAGTGGTGGAAATTCAGGTATGGGAGGTGATTTTTTATGGAGATGGGGAAACCCACAAGTCTACCGTGAAGGTAGAGCTCATGATCAAAAAACATTTCAACCACATGATGCAAAATGGGTGGAACCAGGATATCTTGATGAAGGGAAGATATCTGTTTTTAATAATGAAGGTGATGGCACGGGGACATTCAGTTCTGTACATCTGATAACACCTTCGTTTGAGAATGGGGCATACCGGAAAGAGAACAATGTGTTTGCTCCATTAGATTTTGAATGGACATGGAGTGGATCAATTTTAGGAGAAGTTGTATTTGAAGAAAATAAATCAGGAGCTCATAGCATGCCAAACGGGAATTTTATTATCACTCAAACTTCTTTAGGCCAAATATCTGAAGTAACAAAAAACTGGGAACACTTGTGGACATATAAAAGTCCTGTTGGGTGGAATAGAGTATATACACAATATAGCCATATCTATGAATCAGACAATGCATTCTTTAGAGGAGAAAAGTATCCAGAAACTTACTCAGGATTTATTGGGCTAGACCTAACTCCAAAAGGACTCATTGAGGATCAAAATTCCCTATCAGATAGCTGCAGAACAGTAACAGGAATTATAAAATCAGATGTGGAAGTGATTTCCATTGAGAATCCAGTGGAAAACAATAACATACGATTTAACCAGCCTATTAGATTCAATGCGATGACAATCACCGATATAAACGGAAGAGAACTTTTTAGACATGGCTTCTTTCACGGTAATAACCTTGAAGTTGATTTGAAACCTGCATTATACATTCTTCGCCTTTATTTTGATGACAGAGTGGAAACCCGGAAGATCTTGGTGCGTTAATCAGCCTATCATCCAAAAGAGCTAGCATATCTGAGGGATTAAGTTAACCTGATTGTTGAAGACATTGATATTGATCCTCCGATTTAATATCATTTGTTAAAGAAGAACGATTACTTTTCTCTGAGTTAAGAGTCCCCTATAGAGTCCCCAAAGAAAAAACGTCATCATAAACACTTGATTTACAATGACGTTTCTCATTTTCGTGTGCCCAGAACAGGACTCGAACCTGCACATCCAATGGACACTAGTCCCTGAAACTAGCGCGTCTACCAATTCCGCCATCTGGGCAGCGGTTCGAAGTTAGATGTCAGAAGTACGAGGTAAAAACTGAATTTAGCTTCGAAATTGGGAGTGCAAAAATAAGATTTTTTAGTGAATCTCCAAAAAAAATTGGTTACTGTCCAGGCAACACAAACTCACATGGAATGAATATTATGTTCGTGTAGTTTTCTTACATTTGACAATAATTCCAGGTTAAGAACAGATAATGAAACGATTCCTAATAACCACAGGAAACTGTTGCCTTGGTTCTCTTAAAATTTATTATCAATATGAACAACAATCCTTCATCATCAAGTAAAACATCTCCGTTTGTGATCTTTGCTGCAATCATTGTTATCCTGGCGGGGATGATGTATGCATCTTCCATCATAGCACCTTTTTTACTGGCTCTGTTCATCGCCATCATCCTTTCACAGCCTGTTCAATGGCTGGTTAGAAAAAGGGTGCCGCTTTGGATAGCAATTGTGATTGTGTTGCTGGGAGGGATTGCGATCTTTATCGGCATGGGTGAGATCATCGGTACTTCCCTCTCCTCCTTCAGGCAGGATGCACCCAAATATGCCGCCAGTCTGAATGCCATGGCTGCCTCATTTTTTCAGTTCCTGCAGGAACAAGGGTTTGATCTCAACCAGCAGCAACTTGGCGAAATGATAGATCCAGGGAGGGTGATGAATATCACTGCCGGAATCTTAGGCACGTTGGGCAGTGTAATGGGGAACACATTCCTGGTCTTTTTCATCATTTTGTTTATCCTGCTGGAGGATCAAAGTTTTGCTTACAAAGCAAAGGTACTGACAAGAGGACCGAGCGAATCTCTTGACTTCCTGAACCAAATTGGAAAAAGCATTCGTCACTACCTATCCATCAAAACGTTGATAAGCATTATCACAGGCGCACTTATCTGGCTATCCCTGGTAATCATCGGTGTGGAATACGCGATCGTATGGGCGTTGATCGCTTTTCTGTTAAACTACATTCCCACCATCGGCTCAATCCTGGCAGGTATCCCTGCCGTCTTGTTTGCCCTTGTTCAGGTTGGATTCGGAGGCGCACTTTGGACACTGGTTGTCTATGTCACTGTTAACACCGTGATCGGAAATCTTGTGGAACCCAAGATGATGGGCAAAGGACTTGGGCTATCTTCACTGGTAGTATTTTTGGCCCTTGTCTTCTGGGGATTCCTTCTGGGCACTGTGGGAATGTTCCTCTCAGTGCCTCTCACGATGGCCCTCAAAATCACGCTCGAGCAAAGTGAAAAGACCAGGTGGATCGCAATTCTCCTGGGCACCCAGCAAGAGGCAAAAATTCTGATGAAGGAGGAAGAAAAAACGGCACCGTAAACACATTCCCGGGAAGACTGGATTTTTAGAATGTTTTTTCAATTTTACTCATTTTTCTAATTTTTGTATATTTACCTCTTCGATTCTGGTTTAACTCTGAACTACTGCTTCCAGCTTCTCTATTTGCGAATTGTATCACCGTTAAACCATAGAGCGATGAAAAATAAATCAAATTGATTAACCCGTTAAAGCAGGAGGTTATTATGAAGACAACTGTACAATTCAAATTTATGTTATCAGGATTGATTTTATTCCTGATGGCATCCGCGGAGACGGGCTTAGCCCAAATACCGATGTTACCGCAACAGGTAGTTATGGGATCGGGGTATGCCAATGAAGTTTATTACCAGTTTACCACCTTTAACACCTCGTCGGCTGCCCGTGATGTTTGGGACATTTCATTCATGACCACGCCCGAAAGTGCCAGCATCCTCATCAATGATGGTACCGGTGCAACCCTTTGGACATATCCCTATGCGGATATTTCCGGCTGGGATGCCGTTGATACCATCGATTTATACACCTGGCCCACCATGTACAACGATCCTGATGATTGGGAAAACGGGGCCTTTAATCGCAACTCCGCCGGAGATCCTGATTATGGCTGGGGAATATACAACCCGGCAACACAGATAATAACCGGCGACTCCATCTTCATCATGCAACTCATTGATGACAGTTTCAAGAAAGTGTGGATCGTTGAGAAGAATATTCTGGATAACACCTATCTCCTCCGGTATGCCAATCTGGATGGATCCGATTTCCAGGAAGTTTCTATAGACTGTGACCCCTTTACGGGAAAAGTCATGGTGGGATTCAACATGCAGGTTAACATCCCGGTCGACTATCAGCCGGTTAAGGAGAGTTGGGACATCCTCTTTACCAAATACATGGCCTGGCATCCCACAGGAGCCCCTGTTATTGTGACGGGTGTTCTGAGCAATCCTGCCGTTGTTGCGAAAAAGTTTTACCCGGTCGATCCTGAATTCAACGATTGGGAATCAGCCCCATGGGACAGTAGCCGCTCAACAATTGGTTGGGACTGGAAATGGTTTGACTTCAATGCCATGACATACCTGATTGAAGACTCCATGCTCTTTTATGTGAAAGATCTATTTACCAATGTCTATCGCCTCAGATTTACAGGATTCGAAGGCACTTCAACCGGTGTCATCGACTTTGAAATAGCGTTGGTCCTCGCTGCCGGAATCGATGACAGCAAGAATTCCAATTTCAACATCAGTTTATACCCGAATCCAGCAGTCGATGTTGTAAATATCAATATTAGGACTGTTCAGGCTGTGAGCGAAATGATCACCCTCTCAATCCTTGATATGATGGGCAGAGAGATCCGAACTGAGCTACTGCAGCCCGGGCAACGTAAGACTGCCTGGAATGTTGCTTCGCTTTCACCTGGGCCTTATATGCTGCTGGTTACTTCCGGAAAGGAGCGCACACTCAGTAAATTTTTTAAGCTGTAACGAAAACTTCAACGTGTCTAAAACAGGAAGATCCTGACACCAAAGAAAAAACGTCACTGTAAACACTTGATTTACAATGACGTTTTTCATTTCTGGGTGCCCAGGACAAGACTCGAACTTGCACACCCGTAAGGGCACTACCCCCTCAAAGTAGCGTGTCTACCAATTTCACCACCTGGGCTTCTCCAATTACGAATGACGAATTAAGTATTACGAATTAAGAATTGATACCTACATTTTCGTTCTTCCTCTTTCGTCCTTCGTCTTTGCGATTGGGGATGCAAAAGTAATAAGTTTTTTTTCTCCGGCAAAGGAATTTTTAATGGGCGTGACCGAAGAATGTAATGGCAAAAGCAACAGCAAGGCCGAGGATGACTGTCAGGAATTTGCGTAGGTTGTACTGATGGTTCTCCTCGGTTTCAAAAAGAATAGAAGTGGAGACGTGCAGGAATATACCAATGACAATCGCCATCGCATAATTGAAGTAATGTGAGATGTCATTTAGGGTCGCCTCCTGTATAACCTGACTGACCAGAGATCCCAATGGTGTCATCAGGGCAAACACCAGGAGCAAGCCAATGGCCTTTCCTCTCTTCATGCCATAATGCAAAAAGAGGCTGACGAGGGTGAGGGAGATAGGGATGTTGTGGATGACAATCCCCGCGATCAGGATGTTCCGTGTTTCGGGATCAAAGGATGGGACGATTGGCATCCCTTCCAAAAAGGCATGAATGCACAATCCAAGCATTAACAGCACGGGAGAGATATGATCCTCCTTATGGCAGTTCTCGCAATCGTGTTCGTGCCCGTGCTCAGCGCCTCTTGTCAGGAGTTCCAGCAACAGCTGCAAGAGAAAACCAAACAGGATAAACAGACCCACATACTCAACAGGTTCCTCGTAAACCTCCGGGATGAGATTCAGAAAGGTGATCCCTATCAGGAAGGCCCCGCTGAAGGCAAGCAATAGCTTCAGCATCAGGGTATTATCCTTCTTAAAAAGAAAGACCACCGATCCCGACAGTAGAACGGTAACAACGATAAGAATATAAGTCCAGATCATATGGTTGTAAGTTGTCGGTTGTCGGTTGTCGGTTGTCGGTTCAGGTTTCGGGTTTTTCGCAAATCGCGTATCTCGCATCGCATATCCAAAATCCGGTATCCGGTATCCAGCATCAAGCATCAAGCATCAAGCATCCAGCACCCGGTACTCAGTACTTTCCGGCACTCCCCTGAATTGCTCCAGAAACTTCCCGGAAACGTTGGACAAACATCCGAAACTGGCAGGAAGTCCAAGATTTACCAGGTCATTTTGAACCTTCACAAAGAACTTCTCGCTAAGTACAATCCTGTTTTCAACTGCCTTAGTCATAAGCCTTGCCGTCAGGTCAATATCTCTGCCATAATAGTCATTCGCATCCTTGAAAAATGTCACATTATAGACTTCGGTACAATAGTGAATGGAGACTTTACAAGGAAGAAACATCCCTGGGACCGGAAAACTACAGATATTATAAACAGTAGAGTAAATCTCCTCCAGCAACTGATAGTATGTCTTGATCGTCTTTTTTTCCTTTAATCGTTCATCAGGAATAAACAACATGATCTCGTCTCCGATCCCTTTGACAATATTATCTGGAAAATCATTCAATAAAGAGATGAAGTTGAATGTATTGTTCAGCTTCCGCCCCCAATCAGGAAGTCCGCCAGTGTACTTCAGATCAGTCGACTTGTTGATATCAATAAAGAAGCATGTGCCCGGGCAGGCAGGAATACTCTTCAGGTAATTTTCCATCTCCTGAGAGTTGGGGTCGGTGAAGTGTATGAAGTGGGCCATGATACCGTTGCTTCGCTATGCTCACAATGACAATGATACCGGATGCCGGATACCGGATAAACTTATCGGGCATCAGGCATCAGAAACTTTTAAGACCCGCCTCTTCGTTATCGCAGATCTCAAAAATATTCGTAAAGCCGGATATCTCAAAAATCTCTTTGATATTCTCCTGCAGGCTGCATAAAGCAAACTTGCCTTTTGCCATGGTAATCCGTTTCAGCGCCATCAGCAGGATACGCAGTCCACTACTACTTACGTAGTCCATGCTAGATAGATTGACAAGCAACTTGATTTCTCCGGCATCAATCAGCTCCATCAGCTTCTTCTCCAGCACGGAATAGTTGGTTGTATCCAAACGACCATTGATGCTGACCACAGTGCAATTTTTCGCTTTTTTCTCTGTAATTTCCATATGTATAAAATGTTATTTAATGTACTTCTTCAGGGTAACGACGTTCTTTCCCCCTTTTCGTTCATAATTCATCTCATCCATCATCTGTTTGACGAAATGAATGCCAAGTCCTCCTACTTTCCTCTCCTCAAGAGCCGCATCGAGTTTCACCTCCTGGGATGCCTCAATCAGATCGAAATAGTTGCCGTCATCGATAATTATAACTTCCAGAATACCGGATGAAGAGAGGCTGAATTTTATTTCTATGATATGCTCTTTCTTATCAGGGAATGCATAAAATACAATGTTTGTAAAGAGTTCTTCCAATACGAGGTTCAACTCCATCGATGCCTTGGATGAGATATTCCAGTCGCGGGATATCTCATCTATCGTTTCAACGATAAAATGTAGCTGTTCCAGTTGATTAGGGATCCGGATCGTTGTTGTCTCCACAGGAATTTCATTGCTGTCACTGCTCTTCTGGTAACCCAGAATCAATAGCGTAATGTCGTCGGCCTGCTCAACTCCCTCCGCGAACTGATGGATCGAAGCAACAACCTGCTTCACCAGCGTAGGCACATCCGCCCTCCTGTGTTCGTGAAGGACTCTCGAGAGATAGCTTTCGTTGTAAAACTCATCGTTAGCGTTTAATGCTTCGGTAACGCCATCAGTATAAAGAACCAGGCGATCTCCCGGCTTAAGCTGTACCTTTTCGGTCTTGAATCCGTGATAATCCTGTATCCCCAACGGAATAGCCGAGAAGAGGCTCATTCTCTGCACGTTCCCTTCCCTGTCCATGATCAGCGGAGGGTTATGCCCGGCATTACATAACTCAATGGTACCGGTTTTAAGGTTGATGATTCCTGAAACCATTGTGACAAACATCATGTTCGGATTATCCTTGCATAGCTCTTTGTTGATCAAAGACATGATCTGATGAAGCGGCTGGCCGTCCATCGTTCTGGAACGGAAAAGTGTTCTCACCACCGTCATGAAAAGAGAGGCGGGCACTCCTTTCCCGGAAACATCACCCACAGAGATGAACATGTGGTTCTTGTCCAGGAAAAAAAAGTCGTAGAGGTCACCCCCAACTGCCCGAGCTGAATCAAGTACGGCAAAAAGTTCAAACTCTGTCCGGAGTGGAAACTCCCTGGGGAGCATTCCCATCTGGATTGTATGAGCTATATTGAGTTC
>Ga0268277_1000153_pt1 | contig 56026 bp, 52 predicted proteins | sample saktaG_5_FD_190132 | JGI IMG/M metagenome (GOLD analysis project Ga0268277, IMG submission 190132) | Saline water microbial communities from Sakinaw Lake, British Columbia, Canada - sak_2010_1_5_50m | ecosystem: Environmental > Aquatic > Non-marine Saline and Alkaline > Saline ... | reverse complement strand
GAAGAGCGCCCTGCTGACCAAGACGGTTCTTTCGTCCCTGTTTGTCGTCGTGGCCCTTGTCCAGCCGCACCTTATCAGTGGATATTACAACTTTCTCCTTGCCGGATTGATATTCTGCCTGCTGGGAGATATTTTTCTGGCCCTGCCTCAGAAGGGGATGTTTCTCGCGGGACTGGTGGTTTTTCTGACCGGGCACGTGCTGTACATCGTTGGCTTTTTGCGTGTAACAGAGATTGGGCAATGGGCTGGGATGGGATCTCTGGTGATTATTGTAGTCGGGGGTCTGGTCTATTTCCGGCTGAGGACTTACCTGGGGCGCATGAAGATACCGGTTATATTCTACATGATCGTTATTTCCGTTATGATGGCAGGGGCGTGGTCAATTTTCCGGGATTGCTCTCTGGCCGGATCAGGAAGGATTATGATCTTTGCCGGCGCGCTGTTATTTTATGTCTCCGATCTGTTCCTGGCGCGCCACCGCTTTCTGAAAGAGGAGTTTTCTAATCGACTTACAGGCTTGCCTCTGTACTACTCGGGACAGTTTCTCCTGGCTTTTTCTGTGGGTTTTCTGGAGCGGCTATAAGACCATTTTAACCGCGGGATGATTCCTTAATTTATCATATATCCCTGTGCGTTGTCCTTCGTCATCAACCAGCACTTCGAGGTTCAGGCTGTGATATCTGCCGGTTCTGCTGGTATTGGACGACGTGATGGTATAATCACACCCCTTAACGATTTCCTCTACGGCTCTTCTTATTGTCCTGCTGTCGGAGCCTATTATTTTATAGATCCATCGGCAGGGATATTCCATGACTGGTTTTTTGATGTGCATGTAACAGGGTCCTGAATCCATCCGCGGTAAGAGAATCTCCTCCCGCGGGGAGCTTCAATCAATAGCGGAAAATGGCGGCAAGTGCCGAATCAATCGGGATTTTGTCGTGGTCCATGGCGTATACCGTTCCGCCGTTCAGTATGGTTTGTATGGCGGCAAGATCCAGCAGGTCTTCATTGCCGGAGCCGGCGTCTGTGTCCAGTTTGACTTCACTTGTGGCAGAGTCAAATGTTCCCCACTGCTGCACACCAACAGAGACGAAAAGTATGCCGACACGTCCATGGTAAGCTGCCTGGACTATTTCACTGACGTCGCTGGAGGTGAGGCCGGTTCCGGTGTTCTGCCTGTACTGTGACAGGGCGTCGGCTCTCTTTGCTTCGAGGAAGCCCTCCACAATCGGACGTGCCATATCGCGCAGTTTGTCCGCGCTCAATCCTTCCGGATTTCCCGATATCCCTCTGTCTGTGAGGTGGGGATACGTGTTTGCTTCCCTGTATATCGGGAGAAGATAATCTACCCCCGCGAATATGAGGGGTACCTTTTTGTCTCTCAGGAGTTCATGCAACCCTCTGTCAACATGCTTAAAATACTTCAGGAGATTTGCCTTCATATCTTCGGAGCCCGTGTGGCGCTGGAGGCGTTTCTCGAAATCGTCAAGATTCAACGAGTCCTCAAGATTTTCCGGGATGCCTGTAATGTTCATTTCTTGTACATGTTGCAGCGAACACCTCAACGGCCGTACATTCTTCTGGCTGATTGCCAGGATATAGAATTCCGTGTCAGAGGCTAGCGCCGGTATGAGTGGTTTAATGTGGAAACGATCGGTTATAACAACCAGTTCTTCGAAGCTTTTCGGCAGCCGGTAATATCTGAACGAATCAGGTGACAGGAATACGGCAAGCCCGTCACTCTGGTTGTGCCAGAAGGGTATGTTGCCTGACATTTCCTGCGCGGGAGCAAACATGTCCTTTATCTCCGATGGTCGCAATTCACTTGAGAGCAGACGATCTTCGGCATCACGAAGCAGGTTTTTGTATCGTATCTGATTCTGTTGTGTTTCAGGTCCCTTTCTAATTGCGGGCATATAGATGGAAACACATATTCCAAGCTGCTTCTGCATCAAAGACTTCAGTTCGTTTCCGGATAGTATGTCCATACGATCAATCTCCTTTCGTTTAAAAAAGCCTCTTACGATTTTTTGACAACGGAAGGAAGCCACCTGTAAACGGGGGTCAGGTCTCTTGCCACTTGTCCCTTTCGGGGTATCATGAAGATGAAACACTTTTTCCGGGCGGGAACAATCGCAATATGTCTGATAGTACCCGGATCGGGGTTTCGATTGATAAAATCCATCAAGCGGGTATGAGTTTCCATGGTCTCGTAATACAGGTGAAAGGTATACGCTCCCCATGTCACTGTTTCTTTGTTTAAGCGTTCAGTGCCCGTTATCGTCGCGCCGGCAAATCGCGAATATTGTGCCTCTATGAGGTGACATTCCTCCTCGGGCTTGTTCTTGACATACAGTTCTATAAATAATCTATCATATTTTCTTATGAGTTTTGATATCGGAAAATAAAGCCATGAATGCCTTGGGAGCATGGTAATTGTGGCGTCAACACGCGAGAGGAACGCACCCTTTTTTCTGATGAAGAGATTGGCATGGTATCCAATGGCGCCTCCGATATTGGTAAAGGTCTGATCGTCTGGGTGGAACACCTCCATAAGATCATTAAAGGCGCTGAGGAATATCGCTCTGTTATGTCTTCTCCCCCAGAAATAGCCAAACGTCAGGAGAAACGAAAAAGCAACAAAGAGAAAAAAGACAGGCTGTGTTATTATGTGTTCGTATTTGAACATAGATTCAACAGTTACCAGGAATCGGGAATTATACTTTCACGTATATCATACAGCGCACCATTCCTTCCGTCAAGGAGAGTCTTTGCCAGATGTATGCGCTCGAGGGGGACATCCTTCGCCATTCCCTTCATCTGTTTTTCAACATACCCCGCCATCTCTTCAGTCGCTTCGGTTACCTTGTTGTTTATAAGCAGGCGCAGGGGAAGCTCCAGGTCGCTGAGGCCTTCGATCAGACGTTCCGATTCCTTGAGAGAGAGTATGTCGGGGTTGAATACCAGAACGACATGACAGTCGCTGCCGCACAGCGTCCTGTTCAGGGTCTGGTAATTATCACTGAGTTTCCACAGTCTTTTCAGGATGTCGTCGTCTTCCTCTTTATAATCCAGAATGGTCTCTTCTGAACTTAAAGTTCCCCTTATCCTGTGGATTGTATAGCGCTTTTCCAGAATCTGTCGTCTTATTCCTATCAATCTGTCGATCCAGGTTATCGTAACCTTCGGCAGGGCGAGAAACCTGAGAGTCAGTCCTGTCGGAGGCGTATCGAAGACTATGTAGTCGAAATCCGTTTCATCTCTTATAGTCTTCTCAATGCTCGTAAGGAGAGCATATTCCTCTATGCCGGGAGAGTACTTGAGTATGGAAAAATAGTTATCCAGATTCAGCACCTGGAGATATCTATAGGTACTGGAAAGTACATCGATTTCTTTCTGCAGATATTCCCTTGACAGCTTCCGTAGATTTACTTCTTCCAGGTAGAGCGTATCCGTGAATTTAGTCTTCCCGTCTTTGATAACCGTTCCGAATATGTCACCCAGGTTGTGCGCCGGATCCAGGGAAACTATCAGTACACGGAACTTCTGGGAAAGCTGCCATGCCGCAGCCGCCGCCATAGTGGATTTTCCGACACCACCCTTTCCCGCAAAAAAGAGAATTTTCATTCAGTCAATACCTATTGTCCCGCACATTTCCGCCAGCATGTCTCCGGCGTCTCTTGCCCTGCTGTTAAGTACCTTCAATTCCCGTTCCATGAAGGGCAGAAGCTCCACTGCCAGGAACGAGGGAGGGGCAGGGAGTCCTACGAAAGAACCCAGAAGCAACAGTGCGAAGATGTTCTCCAGTTCCCTCACTTCAACCCCTGTTAAAGCGGCCGCGCTTTCCCGGTGCGAAGTATCGAAATCGGAAAGTATGCGTTTAAGAAATTTGAGCATTGAGAGACTCATTGGGTGGTTTACGAAACAATGGACAGTTTGTGTCCGGTCGGAAATGAGTAGGCACTGGTTAAACCGGCGCACGGCTTTATCCCGTGCGCCGGTAACACATTCAGATTACGAGAGAAGATCAATCAACCTTGTATGCCTTGGATTTGATGAAATCCCAGATAAACACAAAGTTCAGAATCAACATCACGCACAGGAGAACCATGACTGTCCACCCGGGAACAGGTTTCGCGGCAATGGCGCCAGGCTGAACGACCACAATGAACCATACAATAGAGCATGTAACTGTGATCCAGAGCAACCAGGCCGGAATGATGGCCACATTGGCGAAGTTTGATTTAAGTTTCTTGGCTGCAAAGGCAGCGCCTGTCATAAGGGCGATAGACGCGATCAGCTGGTTCGCGGCACCGAAGGAACCCCAGATGATGAGCCAGTTACCGCTCGCGGCCAGCCATATTCCAATTGCTGCTGGAACAATGGAGGCCACCCAGCGATTTGTCAGGATATTGTAAAGTCCGGTGGCGCTGTCTTTCAGAGGAGCGGCCATTTCAGAGAGGCAGTAGCGCGCAAGGCGATTTGAGGTATCCAGTGTGGTCATGGCAAACGCGGCGACCCACATGCCGGCAAGAACTTTAACGAACTGAGTGGGAATAAAACTCAGCCATGTCACGTTTACCATGTCGGCATACGACTGGACAAACAGGTTTGCTGCACCCAGTTTGACAGCTCCCGTTGTCTTGGTAAACATGGCCGCCCAGTTGCCCGCATCCAGAGTCACCGCTACATTCATCGCCGCACCCGCATTTTTAAGGGCAGTATATCCGAAACCGGCTATAGCGACGATAACTATCGTGGAGAGGAAACCCTCGGTAAACATTGCGCCGTAGCCAATGAAAAGACCGTCACTCTCCTTTTCAAGTTGCTTGGATGTAGTGCCCGAGGCTACCAGTGAGTGGAACCCGGACAGCGAACCACAGGCGATGATCAGCGGAATGGCCGGCCAGAAAGGCGTTGGTTTGCCTCCGAGAAGAATGGGTGAGAAAGATGAGAATGCCGGAATCTCAAATCCCCTGAATGCGAACACAGCGGCGAGAAAACCTATGATCAGTCCCGCATAAAGGAGAAAAGAATTCAGATAGTCCCTCGGCTGCAGCAGGACATTAACGGGAATAGCGGCAGCGATAATGATGTAGAGAAAAAGGAATATCATCCATGTATTGTAACTTGCCTTGATGGGGGTTTGAATTCCCAGCCAGATAGCGGCAAGCAGCATGACAATGCCGATCAAGGTAGCTCCAGTGAAGTTCATCTTAACGCGATACATCAGAACACCGAGGATCAGGGCCGCTACAATCATCCATATGAAAGCCGAGGCAATAGCGGGAGTCTTGACGAACATTCCCCCCACAATAGCGCCGAAAGCGGCCACGACAAGGATAAGCAGAAAGAAAACGATCCAGTAGAATGCCGTACCCGTTCTCCTGCCCATGAGGTCTGAGGCAACAAACTGGATAGATTTACCATCGTAACGGACAGATGACATCAGGGCCAGGTAATCATGAACGGCTCCAATAAATATGTTGCCGAACCATACCCAGAGCAGACCGGGGAGCCAGCCCCAGCATATGGCCAGAGCGGGACCGATAATCGGAGCTGCGCCGGCGATGGAGGCAAAGTGATGTCCGAAAAGGACCTCTTTCCTCGCCGGGATGTAATCGACTCCGTCATAGAGGCGTTTGGATGGGGCCTCGTTGTCATCCGAAGCCATCACTACATCCCGCTCCAGCTTCCTGCCATAGGTGAAATACAAAATTAAATAGAGTAAAAAACCGATGATGATAATTAATGTTGTCATTTCCTACCTCCTTTTCTAATGGTTAAGCAGTTAAAAATTAACAAGTCACCGCTACCTCTTTATACCTAGCGTGGTATTAATAACCACGCCGGGATGGACAGATTTTATGATGAATGAAACAACCACCCTATAATGTAAAAATCAGCAAACAAAATTTTTTTCTGATATATACCCGTACTGATCAGTACTACCCCTTCATAAATTTAAAGTCAAATTTTTTTTGATTGATTCAGAGATAAATAATGAAGCAAGAAGATGATTGATTATAATGTTTTGTATGTTTTTGTTGGGATGCTGGCTCAGGTGATAGTCAAATATTCCGATCCATTGGAGATAGTATGGCGTTTTGGAGAATAAAATGGTTCGAACCATAGCGATACTGTTTGTCGGTATAGTCTCCATATCCTTCGCGGCTATATTCATAAGATTCTGTGACGATGTGCCGGCGATTATGATAGCCACATACAGGATGTGCGTTGCGTCCATTATCCTTCTCGTGTTCTCCGGGATAAAAGGCATCTCCTTCAAGACCGTATGCAGGAGAGACCTGTTACTTTCGCTCGCGGGGGGAGTGTTTCTGGGACTGCATTTTATATTCTGGACAACGTCCCTGAAATATACATCGGTTGCGAGCAGCGTGGTACTTGTCACCACGAACCCCATATTTGTCGGTATCTTTTCCTGGTTTTTGCTGAAAGAGAAACAGCACGCAGAGATTATAGTCGGGACTATCCTGTGTCTCCTCGGCAGTGTCGTGATCGCGGCGGGAGACAGTGGACTTCACGCCCTGGTTATGCTTGATAAAAAAGCGCTTGCGGGCGATTTCCTTGCCCTGATGGGGGCGGTGATGGGAAGCGCGTATCTGCTGACGGGCAGCAGGGTGAGGGAGCGCCTCGACATACTGACATATATAACTATCGTGTTCACGATGAGCGCACTGTTTCTGGTCGCGACATCCCTTGTCATAGGCATATCTTTTACGGGATACAGCTCTTCTTCTTATATCTACATGATACTGCTGGCCGTTATCCCTCAGCTCATGGGACACACATCCATAAACTGGGCGCTGGAGCATTTGAGGGCGGGCATGATCGCGATATCAATTCTCGGAGAGGCAATCGGCGCCACGATCCTGGCGTATCTCTTTTTCGGTGAAACGGTGAGCGTGTTTCAACTCATGGGAATGATGCTCATATTTACCGCTATTATCATAGCGTCAAGGAAGGGCAAAAAAACGCGGGGGTAATCTGTCTGGTCCATCAAAATGCCCCATCTTTTGCGGGCATTTATTATCAATGACTTAAAGCTTGCGAGTTCCGATGAGCCGGGATGAGTCGGGATGACAAAAGAGGCATTCTGCAAATCTTATTCAGCCTTCTTCGGCATTCTCACCATTAATATGGGTACTTTCCCTCCGCGCAACACTTTATCGGTGACACTGCCGAAGGCCCATCGGGAAAGACCATGCCGTCCATGTGCCGACATGGCCACCAGGTCAGCTCCGACTTCTTCTTCAGCCTTAATAATCTCGCCAGCCGAGGATGTGCCGAACACCACTTTACATTCCACAACAGCCCCTTTGCCTCTCAGACCTTCTCCGGCCTCATTAAGGTAGTCCATTGACATCTTCTTTCTTTGCTCCAGCTCACTCTCAGTATAAGAAATCTCGACAGCTGACTCTCCGGTCGCAATAGTATGAGTCAATGTTGTAATTACATGGAAGAGAACAACCTCTGCCTTTTTCCCCGTCATCAGTTTAGGCACCAGCTCCTCAACGTAGCGCAGGGCCGCCTCACCTAATGTAGAACCATCCAGTGGGATCAATATTTTTTCGGACATAATACACCTCCCTATGCTTTAGTGTTTTGTTGTCCAAGTTCCCGTCTTATGGGTTGACTTCTCCCTTGTACTGAAGACCGTCACCAACAGCGGATACCGCCATATTCAGCGGCTCCAGCGTTATTACTCATACTGCTTTTTATCTTAAGCTATCGTTCTGCTTACTAAATTTGTAACACGTGCCTGGTAATTATTAAAGCACAATATGTGTAATTGTCAATACCAAAAAATCTCTTTGCAGCGGAAGTTTTTCGTTAGGGAGGGCGGAGGAGAGATCAACATTTTCCGGGGGTTTTTACGGAAAACCTCGACTTTCCCCCGGGATTGATGGCATGCTGCATATTCCAGGCGGGAAAGGGTGCTACTGTTCCTGTTTTTTCAGCGCCGCTCCGCCCAGGTATGCCTCCTGGACCTTTTTGTTCGATTTCAACTCTTGTGATGATCCGCTTATGGATATACGGCCGTTTTCGAGTACATGTCCCCTGTTGGCAATGTCTATCGCCCTTTTCGCGTTTTGTTCCACCAGTAGTATCGATGTGCCCTGATCATTTATTTCGTGTATGATGTTGAATATCTGGCTTACCAGGATCGGCGCCAGCCCCAGGGACGGTTCGTCAAGCAGCAGGACACGCGGGGAACTCATAAGCGCGCGTCCTATGGCCAGCATCTGCTGTTCTCCTCCCGACAGTGTGCCCGCCAGCTGGCGTCGCCTTTTCATTAAGATCGGGAAAAGAGAGAAGACGCGTTCTCTCGCCTCGGCCATTGCCCCTTTTTCTTTCCTTTTGGTGTAGGCTCCCAGGTTCAGGTTTTCCTCTACCGTCAGAGTGGAAAATACCTTGCGTCCTTCGGGTGACTGAGAGATGCCCCTCTGAACGATCTCAAACGCGGGAATGTTGTTTAATTCCTCATCTTCAAATGTGACGGCGCCTTCGCTGATGGGAAGGAGTCCGGAGATTGCGTTGAGCAGGGTCGATTTTCCTGCCCCGTTTGCACCCAGAACGGCTACAATTTCTCCCTCGTCAAGATAGATGGAAACCCCCTTCAGTGCCTCTATCGAACCGTAGGAAATATGCATGTTGTCGATTATGAGAAGTGGTTTCACGTCAGCTCTCTCCATCGGCCTGCTGGTCATCATATCCGAGATAGGCCTCGATCACTTTAGGGTTGTTATAGACCACCTCCGGGTGGCCCTCCGCGATTTTGGCCCCTTCGTCCATCACGATGACCCAGTCGGAAATACCCATTACGACATTCATGTCGTGCTCTATAAGGAATATGCTGAAATTTTCTTTCACCAGACTTTTGAGGAAAGCCATCAGGTTTTCCGTCTCGCGCGGATTCAGTCCGCTGCTCGGTTCGTCCAGCGCCAGCAGACCGGGTTCTGTCGCCAGCGCGCGCGCGATTTCCAGCATGCGCTGGCTGCCGTATGCTATGTTCTTTGCAAGTTCATTCCGGGATTCCCACAGACCAACCTGATTAATTCGCGACTCTGCCACTTCCCGTATATGCCGCTCTTCATTTTTCTGACGGGGTGTTCTGAAGATCGATCCCCACATGCCTGCTGAACCGCGGCAGTGTTGCCCCGCCATTACGTTTTCCAGGCAGGTCATATTGGGAAACAGGCGTATATTCTGAAAAGTGCGTGCAATTCCGCCGGAGACGATCTGGTAAGGTTTCTGACCTGTTATGTCTTTACCATTGAATACGACACTCCCGCCTTCGGGCTTGTAAATTCCGGTGACTACGTTGAATACCGTGGTCTTACCCGCCCCGTTGGGACCTATGAGGCTGCATATCTCGCCTTTATGGACCTGTGAGTCAAAGTTGTTGACGGCGGTCAGACCCCCAAAAACCTTCGTGAGCTCACGGGTTTCCAGGATTGCCCTGTCTGTGGTTCGAAGATCTGCCTCAGCCATTTTTTCTCCATGTATTAAGGACGGATTTAATATCCGCTCCCCCTCTCCTGCGAGGCCAGACCCCTCCCGGTCGGAACATCATCATAAGGATCATAACTGTCCCGAATATGAGCATCCTGTACATCGCGAAGGGGCGGAAAATTTCGGGAAAGAGGCTTATGACCGCTGCGCCTATAAGAACACCGGGGATTGAACCCATCCCCCCGATAAGGACGATGCAGAACATCAGGCATGATTCCATGAAGGAAAAACTTTCCGGAGACACGCACATGAGCTTGCTCGCGTAGATATTCCCCGCGATTCCAGCCATGGCCGCGCCCAGCACGAAGGCAAGCAGTTTGTAGTTTCGGACGTTGATTCCGTTGGCGTTTGCCGCCACTTCATCTTCACGGATGCAGTTCCATGCGCGGCCTATGCGTGAGTTCTGGAGCCTTATAAGGGCCAGGATGCTGAAGCCCACTACGATCCAGATGAAAAAATAGTACTCAATTGAGGAATCAATCACAAAAAAGTTGCCCAGAGAGGGAAAATCTATTCCGAATACACCATTCGGACCGCCTGTGAGATCGAATGGATTGTTGATAAGGGACAGCCGTACGATTTCTCCCATACCTATTGTGACGATGCACAGATAATCGCCACGGAGGTGGATTATGGGTGAGCAGACCAGATAGGCAAAAAGCGCCGCGGCAATAGCGCTTACGGGAAGAAGGACAAGGATGGGAATGCCGAGTTTTGTATTGAGAATGGCGGTGATGTATGCCCCTATGGCGTAGAAGCCAGCATGACCGAGGTCGAACAGTCCGACTTCGCCCAGAACGATATTAAGGCTCAGGCCGAGAAGAGCATAGATCCCGAAGAAGAACGCAACATCGGTGTAGTAGTTGTTTGCTGCGAACGGATAGATGATAAAAATGCCTAATACGGCGAACAGTGTGCCCTGTTGAGGCGAGAAAAAACTGTTTAGTTTTGAACCCCCGGTGTCTTCCATGTGTTTACACTTTTTCCGCCAATTTTTCACCAAAGAGTCCGTTGGGACGGAATATCAGGACCAGGATCAGTATCAGGAAGACAAAAACATCTTTCCACGCCGCCGATATATAGGCACCGCCGAACATTTCCAGAAGACCCAGGATCAATCCGCCGAACATGGCGCCCGGCAGATTGCCGATACCTCCCAGTATGGTGGCGGTGAATGCCTTGAGCCCGTAATTCCAGCCCATCGTGAAACTGATCTGCCGGTAATACATGCCCACCATTACCCCGGTGATTGCACCCAGGGCGGGCCCCAGCGTGAATATGAAGAATATTACCTTGTTGAAATTTATCCCCATCAGAGAGGCCGTGTCCCTGTCTAGAGCCGATGCCCTGATGGCGCTGCCGAAGAGGGTTTTCTGGATTATATAGTACAGTATGCCCATGAGGAGAAAAGAAAAGACCAGTATTACTATTTGAAGCAGGGTTATATGCAGGGCACCCATCTGTATGTGGATATTTGGTATCAGTGATGCCGGATATGCCTGGTAGCGGGGACCCCAGATGACCATGATCGCGTTTTGCAGGAAGATGGATGCCCCGAGAGCGGAGACAACGGCGGGGAGTCGCCCCGCGGGATAAATGGGACGGTACGCCAGCCGTTCCACCGTTATTCCCACAAGCGCGAGACAGATTGCGGCAATTGCCATGGCCACAATAATCCCGCCCCACAGACCGCAGTGGGAGGTTAAGAACGCGGACCCGAATACCAGAACGGTGTATCCGAGATAGGAGCCTAATGTGAAAAAATCTCCATGGGCGAAGTTTATCAGCTTCAGGACACCATAGACCATGGAATAACCAAGGGCTATGAGTGCGTAAAAAGAGCCGATTGTAAGACCGTTGATAATCTGTTCTAATACTACTTCCACTTTTTTCTTTCTTTATGACGGTTCAGAAGCGATGGGCGGCAGGACCGCAATCCAAATATTTTATCACGAAAACACGAGAAGAGACCTTTTGCGAAAGGTCTCTTCTCTGTGGAGACGCCCCTTCAATTTTCGGATCAAGGGATTACAGTATTAATCTCCTGACTCCCTGATCCTTAATCCTTAATCCTTTACTCGGAGACTACTATCTTCCCCGCCTTGTCAACAACGTACAGATAAAAGGGAACTCCCTCTCTGTCTCCCTGTTCGGTAAAACCTATGGGGCCTGTTATACCGTTGACGCCGTCAACTTTGTTTCTGAGGTAATCCGCTATGACGTCAGAATTGGTGGAGCCCGATTTGTCGATGGCGTATGCGATGATACTGAATGCGTCGGCGGCATAAATAGGCCATGGGCTTGAGGGGATTTCTCCGAACTTGGCCCTGTAGGCATCCAGGAATTCTTTTGCCTCAGGATATGGAAGATCGCCGGGCAGCGGTTCATTGGTCATGTAACATCCCTTTGCTACGTCAATTCCCGCGATCTTGACAAATTCATCATTGATCGCCGCGTTTCCCCCCACAAAGGTACAGGTTATTCCTATGTCTCTCGCCTGAGTTATCAGCAGCGCCGCCTCGGCGTAATATCCCGTGAAATACCAGATATCCGGTTTTGTCTCACGCAATTTTGTAAGTGGTACACGAAAATCTTTTTCACCGGGGGTGATGGCGTCATAGTAAACTATCGCGACCTCCCCGGAATCCAGCAGGGGTTTGAGCCCCCGTTTTGTGTCCTCGGCCAGCCCTTTTCCGAAGGCTGTGTTGTCATGCATTATGGCGATTTTCTTTGCGCCGAATTTTTCGGATGCAACCTTCGTGAAGAATGCTCCCTGCGAATCATCACGGCCACAGGTTCGGAAGAAGTAATTGAACCCTCTCTGCGTGAGACGGACAGCCGTTACCCCATAGCCTATGTTAACCTTCTTGAATTTCTCATAGATATTAGAAGCTGGTTCACATACAGATGAGCCATAGGTGGATACTGAGGCTATGACATCTTTTTGACCAACCAGTTTCATTGCCGCCAGGGCGCCTGTCTTGGGCTCACCCGCGTCATCAACCACTCTGAGTTCGACCATGCGGCCTCCGAGGATGCCGCCTTTTTCGTTGATCAACTGAGCTGCTATTTCGCAGGACTGTTTCGCCATCTGTCCCTCGTAGGCCCATGGCCCGGTAATCGGACCCTGAAGGCCTATGACCAAAGGTTTCGGCGCTGACGCCATCAGGCTGGCCGGCATAAGAATACACAGCAGTACGCTTACAAATATATATTTCGCAATCTTCATCTGTTCCTCCTCTTTTTACTGTCGGCAAAATGCCCTTATTTTCAAGAGTGGCGAGTATAGGAAAGGGATGTTTGCGTGTCAAGGATAAAGTAGCGAAACACAGGGCGCATGACGCTTTTTATTAATTGTTAAACCAAGTAGCGAGCGCATAAAACCAAAAATTCTCCTTATGTAAATGACAGGAGTTCCATGTGCCGGATTTTTCGCTTGACCGCGAAAGCAATAAGGGGGAACATATGATTGTCTTTTGCTATATGTAGCCGACCGTCTACAAGTCCAGCAATTTTGAAAGGAGGATCTACTATGTTTAAAAAGATACTGTATCCAACTGATTTTTCGGATGTAGCGCACAGGGCCCTGGATTTTATCGTTTGTCTGAAGGATGCCGGCGCAAGGGAAGTGATTATACTCCATGTTATCGATAAGGGGAACTTTGACGCCATAGCCAGATACGCCACAAAAGACATTCTGGAAATCGAGAGAAATCTGGAAGACATGGCAATGGCCGAAATAACACCTATAGAAGAAAGGCTGAAAAAAGAGGGCTTCAAGGTCAAGGTGATAATCAGCAGAGAGATCCCCTTTATGGAAATACTGAGAGTGGAGGAAAAAGAAAAGGTTTCCGCTATTGTTATCGGCTCTCATGGCATGAGTAACATTGCGGAGATGTTCCTCGGATCCGTTTCGGAAAAGGTAATAAGGAAGGCAAAAACACCTGTCCTTGTTATCAGGTAACGCAGATAAAATTTTTAAGGGTTGAAATCGGGATCTGGGGTTGAAGCCAGAGTTAAAAACTGAAAATCAGGCAAAACAAAAGGGGTTGCGATTCCCTCACAACCCCTTTTGTTTTTATTATTGGCGTCCCCACGGGGAGTCGAACCCCGGCTGCCGGCGTGAAAAGCCGGTGTCCTAGGCCACTAGACGATGGGGACGCATTTCGAAATCATCGAAAATGAACTGTGGCTTATATATCTATATCTGTCAATCTGTCAACAATTAATTGAACTCTGCTTGTTGTAAAAGGCATAGTGAGAAAAAACCTGAATGTCTCAATCGAATACAACCGGTTCTCTCAGGATAGCCCTTCTTGCCGTGGCGGCAAGGGAAGCTATCCGCGGATGAGTGTCCTTTAGGGATGCTATCTGGTGGAGACTGTCCGCTGTCCTCGATATCAGCATGGCAAGGTCGCCCTCGGCTATCTTTGTCCTCTGAACTATGCAGTCCCATTCTGTCCCGCAAGCCCAACTGTAGATGGCCGCAGAAGTCCAGAGGGAGAGGGGGGGCGTGTCAAATCCGGCAGCCGTCATCCTTTTTGAGAGGGGCTCCGCAGACTTGTATGCCCTGTCGATGGCCTTCCTTAATCGTTTCGGCAGTGAAGTTCTGTTTATGGTGATATTATAGCTCCTGTCGTACGCGAATGGAGCGATAACAGCGGCAAGAAGGGCCTCGCTCTCGTATGGGAAGGCGTCATCTCTCAGACACTGTGCGATCAGGAGGGGCTGGTCCAGCCTGAGCTGTGAAGTCCAGACGCCGTCTTCTGTAAGGCTGTTTCCTTCATCTACAAAACCTTCCGATTTCAGAAAATCGAGGTGCCTGCTAAAATCTTCCCAGAGGATTGTTTTGCCCCTTTTCTTTTTGTGCTGATAATCAGCGAACGATCTTTCAAAGATATCCTTGATCCCATCAGGGGTATGGGACAACAGAAGATTCAGCGCCATTGAGAAATCACTTCGAAGACGGCTTGTTATCTTTTCCGGTTTCGAAAAATAGACATTTCGGATATGCAGGAGATCCATGAACTTTCCGGGGAAGGCCATCATAAAGCCTATCTTATCCTGCCCCCTTCTTCCTGCCCTTCCGGTCATCTGGTGAAATGCGGTCGCGTCCAGGGGCACAAATTCATGACCGTTGAACTGGTCGGAGTTGAACAACACAACTGTTCTCGCGGGAAAGTTTACCCCGGCGGCTACTGTGGATGTGGCGAATACCGCGTCGAGATGCTCCCCTTTCATCATGGTTTCCACAACGGATTTCCATGCCGGGAGCTGCCCCCCGTGATGCGCCCCAACCCTTGAATAGCGGAGACTTTGAAGCTGTTTATGGTTTTTCAGGTAGGGATGATGCTCCAGTATTCCGACAAGATCTTTTTCGAAGTGGCCGTTGTTGCCGCGATCTGAGGCGAGCTTGCAGAGGTTTACCGCGGCATCGCAGTCCCCTCTTGATTTCAGGAAGAAGATTGCCGGCAGCAGGTTGAACTCGCGCATAATTTCTATGATTGTGTCAAATGGAGGCAATTTGCCCCTGAAGGAACGCCTGTTTCTGTTTTTCTTAAGCCAGGAGATGGCAGAGTCATTCAATGAGCTTCCATTCAAAAGAGGCGTTATCTTTCCCGGGGGATGAAGGAACAGGGGGTAAAGTGGGACGGGCCTTTCATCGCCACTTATAACGACACACTCCTTGTTTCGCAGCGAGCTCAGCCACCCCGCGATTTCCCCGCTGTTTCCGATAGTGGCGGACAGCATGAGCATATTTATTCTGGTGGGGAGATAGATCATTATCTCTTCCCATACCACGCCCCTGTCTTCGTCTCCCAGAAAATGTGCTTCGTCCAGTATGACAAGATCACAATCAAGGGTCTCACCGCTGTGCATGGCCTCATAGAGCTTGTTCCTCAGAATTTCGGTTGTACCCACGATTATGGGGGCCTCTGAGTTCTCCTTTGTGTCGCCTGTAAGAATGCCCACATTTTCATCTCCGAAGGCCTCTTCAAACTCCGCCCGTTTTGAATTGGTAAGTGCCTTCAACGGAGAGGCATACCAGCAGCGGCCGCCCCTTTCATGGATGGATTGAATGGCCCTCTCGGCAATCCATGTCTTCCCCGCCCCGGTAGGAGCTGTCACGAGACAGTCGGTCTTCTGTATGGCACTGAGGGCATCTGACTGGAAGGGATCGGGTCTGAAGGGCGCGGGATCCGGGTTCCCGATGCGGGAAAACACCTTATCCAATACCGGATCGGCCTGCGGTTTTATCACTGCACTGTTCCCCTGATGTGTTTCCTTGCTTCTTCTTCGTGAATGGTGATAGTTGTATCTCGTTTTTCTGGGGGTGGCATAGGGCTTTCGGGTCTGTGTCATATATTGTATTATATCCCGTCCGGTATTATTATACGGCGTAGATAGCACAATTTGATGAACTTGTAAAAGCGGGGGTTATTGCGTGGGGGTTATTGGAAGATTGAAGGATATATACTGGGGCTGGTTTGTTGTCACTGGAGCATTTTTTGTCCTGAGCGTGAGCTATGGCGCCAGATATTGCTTCGGGATATTTGTACACCCGATGTTTGTAGATTACCACTGGCAAATGTCTGCCATATCCCTTGGGTTTTCAATAAACATCCTGATGTACGCGCTGGGCGGTCTGGTCAGCGGGCGGCTTCTTGACAGGATGGCGCCCAGGTGGATAATGACAATCGGGGCATGTGTCGCCGCGCTCGGTTTTATCTCCACAGGTTTTGTCCATACGCCGGGCCAGCTGTATCTGACTTACGGGGTGATGTGCGGCATAGGGTCCGCCGGGATAGGCGTTGTGGTAAACAGCTCCTCTGTCGGGAAGTGGTTTGTAAGGCATAAAGGGCTGGCTATCGGTGTGGCATCGATAGGGATCGGCTTCGGCACCATGGTATTAACGCCGGTGGCGGGCTATATAGTCGAGAACTACCACTGGCGCAGTGGTTTTATATTCCTCGGGGTTATAGTGCTGGTCGTTGGCGTGCTTGTTTCGCAGATGCTGATGGGAAAATCCAGGCCTGAGGAATATGGCCTTTTTCCGGATGGAGATCAACCGGGGATAAAGACGCTTGAGCGAAAGGAAGATATTTCCAATGCATCTTCCTCATCTGTTCTCAGGGATCATCGTTTCTGGGTGCTTGTGATCTGTTTCGGCGGCGCGATTATGGTGGAGATGATGATGTTTGTGCACCAGGTTTCCTACGCGGTTGACAACAATATAGGCAGGATAGCCGCCGCTTCATCTCTGGGCGCCATAGGTGTCGCGAGTATATTCGGGAGATTTTTCTTCGGATGGCTCAGTGATCATATCCGTGATCCCAAATATTCAGCCTTCTTGGGATTCCTTGTAATGGCATCGGGGATGCTTATTCTGCTGAGCACAGAGACCGCCGGAATGCTGTATGTGTACGCCCTTGTCTTTGGTTTCGGATATGGTTCCCTCGCGCCCATGATGCCGGTACTGCTCTATGACAGATTCGGCAGGGATGTGCTCGGATCCGCTTACGGTCTGTTGACGTTCTTCACGGCTGGCATAGGAGGAGTCACAGGTCCTGTGCTGGGAGGGATAATTTACGATAGGTCAGGTTCATACGACCATGCGTGGTTCCTTAACATTATCATTCTGATTTTTGTCTCTCTTCTCATGTTTACCTTGAAACCGAAAAGGTGAAATTCCGGCGATAATGCGCGCGGGACAGGATAAAATGAATGATTATACGGTGTAACATGACCCTCATTCAGAGTTGTTTCCTCATGTTCTGTTTATGTATGGAATTTGACTGACTGCTAAGCAACTAAAATCAGGATATTAAGCTCTAACTAATTGATATTATTGCATGTAATCACATGCTTATTTTGTGGGCAATCTGGTATAAGTAGGAGATTCTAAAGCACTTGCAAGTTTTATTAACAGGGTTATCAACACGCTTGTCAACAACTCTGTGGATTACCTCTCCACCCATTCTGTAGTGGTGGAAATCAAAGGAGATTTTCCCGGAGACTCCTGATCCGGGAAAGATAGGATGCTTTTTATGGCACTGGATCAAATAATAATCTTTTTTCTTATAGGACTGTTTGCCGGTTGTATGAGTGGAATATTCGGAATTGGCGGAGGCGGTGTCAGGATACCCCTGCTTAATCTGGCAGGACTGCCGTTATTGAGCGCTTTCGCAATTAATATCATTGTAATTCCCTCCTCCTCGGCTGTGGGGGCCATTAGTCAGAGAAAAAATATAGATAATAAAATTGCCATGTATATGATTGTTGGCGGCACATTGGGCTCGGTAATGGGCGCATATTTTGCCGGTCTGATTCCAACATTAACTCTGGCGATTATTTTTGTGATCGTTTCCATTATAACGATACTTGGAATATATCTCGACAGAATTGCCCCGGAATTTTCCAAAAGAATAACTCCCGGTTTAAAAAACATTGTCATCAGTTCATTCTGCCTGAACCTGATAACAGGCATGCGAGGTGGAAGTGGAGGCGCTCTTTTCCCGCCATTCCTGAGAGCCATGCACCTTAATATTCACAAGGCAATCGCCACATCGCTATTTGTGACAATTTTTACAGCTTCCGCCGCTATAGTTATCTACTGGCACCGCGGCAATATAATATGGCTGCCCACTTTATGCGTGCTTGTGGGATCAATGATCGGCGCGAGGGCAGGAAGTAAAGTTTCACTGAAGGCAAAACCTTTCTGGCTGGAAGTCGGTCTTTCTGTACTGACAGTAGCTTTGGCTTTCCTCACGGTCTATAAGGCGTTGCAGTGGTAAGTTGGTCGCCCGGACACATTTCTTTTAGCGGCAGATAGAACAGCAGGCATCTAAGAAAAGGGCCAGTCGACTTAGACTGACCCCTTGATTTTATGGTGGGCCGTAGGAGATTTGAACTCCTGACCAATTGATTAAAAGTCAACTGCTCTACCAAGCTGAGCTAACGGCCCCTGATTGTGCTGATGTAAGCGCTGCTAACTAACAGGAAGTGTTTCTGATTGCAAGAAGAAAATGACAGTCAGGTTGTCAAGATGAGGGCATTGTGGTAAAGGATATCCCCCCCCGGGTTGCTGTTATATATTAATGTCAGGATGTGCTGAATATGCGCGAGATATTGAAAAAAGTACAGGTCAATATGCCCTTTAAGATGCTTGTTGATGAGTATCTTGATATTATCCTTAAAGAGAAGATAAATCCGGAGATCGGGCTGGATTGTTTTGCTCTCGACCGTTTCAGCGTGAGCGAATTCCGTGACGTGGCGGATCTCCTCCATGACGCCGGACTTTCCATTACGCTGCACGCCCCCTTTTCCGATCTGAGGCCTGGAGCCGTGGATCGAAAGGTAAGAGAGGTGACCATAGAACGCCTCAGGCAGGTCTTTGATCTGGTCCCCTTTTTCAGACCCCGGTCGGTGGTATGCCATGCCGCCTTTGATGAAAAATACTATGTTTCCAACGAGGATTTATGGCTGGAAAACAGCAGGGATACATGGATTCGGTTTGTAGAAACAGCCGCCGGAATGGGAACGAAGATAGCGATTGAGAATGTCTATGAAAGCAGCCCTAAATTTCTGAGTCTCTTGCTGGACACGTTTAAGGAATCGCAAAGCATCTGTCTCTGTTTTGACACGGGTCACTTCAACGCGTTTTCCGGCTTGACACTTGAGGAGTGGATGGACGCGCTCGGTTTCCGCATAGGTCAGATACATCTCCACGATAACGATGGTTTTGCCGATGAGCACAACCCGGTGGGGAAGGGAACCTTTCCTTTTTACCGGTTTTTTGAATTGCTGAAAGAGAAGAGTGTTCAGCCGATAATAACGCTGGAACCACACACCGAGGAAGACCTGTGGCACACACTGGAAAACATCAAACGCATGGGGCTGCTGGATTATTTGGGTGAATAGCTTTGCTGAAATATGTCCTTAAAAGACTGCTGCTCATGGTGCCGCTCCTTGTGGGGATTACTATCGTGTGCTTTGTCGTTATCCACCTGGCGCCCGGTTCTCCAACCGATTTGCAGACGGATCTGAATCCCAGGGTTTCCGCGGAGGCAAAGGCGCGTCTGCAGTCCATGTATGATCTTGATAAGCCCCTCTACAAACAGTACCTGCTGTGGGTCGGAAAGCTTGCCACCCTTGACCTGGGGAAATCTTTTTCGCCCGATCACAGACCGGTCATAGACAAGATACTGGAGAGGATACCGATTACGATAATCATCAACATTCTTTCGATGATCCTGATCATCCTTGTTGCTATTCCCATAGGCGTCCTTTCCGCGGTGCGCCAGAATTCTCTCTTTGATAAGGTGACGGCGGTATTTGTATTCATAGGATTTGCCGTACCTACCTTCTGGCTTGCGCTGCTTCTGATGATACTGTTCGGCGTGCACCTGGGCTGGCTTCCCATATCGGGTATCAGATCCCTGAATTATGAATATATGCCCCCATTTGCCGCCCTTGTTGATCTGTTGAAGCATTTGATATTGCCGGTGTTTCTCTCCGCTTTCGGGGGGCTCGCGGGACTTTCACGATACATGAGATCCAATATGCTGGAGGTGATAAGGCAGGATTACATAACCACCGCAAGGGCCAAGGGATTGAGCGAACGGGTTGTTATCTACAAACACGCCCTCAGAAACGCGCTCCTTCCGGTAATCACGATTCTGGGTCTTTCCATTCCCGGACTCATAGGTGGAAGCGTTATTTTCGAGACGATATTCGCCATACCTGGCATGGGGCAGCTGTTCTACATGTCGGTCATGTCGAGGGATTATCCCGTAGTTATGGGGATACTGTTCATAGGGGCGATACTTACACTGGTCGGCAACCTGGTGGCTGACATCTCGTATGCCGTGGCTGATCCGAGGATAAGGATCGCGTAAGATTTTTTGTGGGGATTGATATCAGACGATGAAAACGGATTTCTGGTACAGTTTTTCAAGGAACAGGATGGCGATAGCCGGAGGCATAGTGGTTATCCTGCTCTTTGTCGTTTCCCTGCTCGCGTCCTGGATATCTCCTTATGATCCGAATGAGATAAACCTGCATGAAGTATTGTCGCATCCCTCCCTGGCGCACCTTTTCGGAACGGATCAACTTGGGAGAGATGTCCTCAGCCGGATGATATGGGGAGCCGGTATATCCCTGAAGGTGGGATTTGTTGCAACCGGCGTTGCCATATGTATCGGGGTTATTCTGGGCGCGCTTGCCGGATATTACGGGAGATGGGTTGATACGGTGATCATGCGCTTTGTTGATATCATGCTATGTTTTCCGGCATTTTTCCTGATACTTGCCGTGATTGCCATCCTGGAGCCGTCCATCTGGAACATAATGATTGTGATAGGCCTTACAAGCTGGATGGGTATAACCCGCCTGGTAAGAGCTGACTTTATCTCTCTCAAGGAAAGGGATTTTGTGCAGGCGGCCCGTGCCATAGGCGCCAGCGACCTGCGTATAATATTCAGGCATATTCTCCCCAACGCCATGGCCTCTGTCCTTGTCGCGGCCACACTTGGAGTGGCGGGTGCCATCCTGACGGAATCCGCACTCAGTTTTCTGGGTATAGGTGTTCAGCCTCCCACGCCGAGCTGGGGGAACATCCTTACGGCGGGGAAAAACAACATCGATATTGCCTGGTGGCTTTCACTCTATCCCGGGCTTGCGATTCTTATAACGGTACTGGGATACAACCTGCTGGGAGAGGGTATAAGGGATTCTCTCGACCCGCGTTTGAAATAACGTGATTCAGGCTGAAGCTGTTTAGACTGAAGGTTATTAGGTTGAAGGTAGACAGGCTAAAGACTATTGTTTTTTGTAACCTAAATGTCTTCAGCCTACAGCCTATCCACCTGAGTAGTTACGGATTTTAGATTTATACAGGGAAGGAGTGCAGTATGCTGATAGATTCTCACGCTCATCTTGAGTTGAGTGAGTTTGATGATGATAGAGAAGATGTTATACAAAGGGCGAAGGAGAGTGGTGTCGAGCGCATCGTTACCGTCGGCATCAATCTGGAGGACAGCAGGAATGCGGTCGCCCTGGCCGGGCGGTATGATAATATATATGCCGCTGTGGGTGTGCATCCTCATGACGTAAAGGATATTGATGAGACAACGTATGATTCTCTCAGAAAATTGTCAGAGAGTGACAGAGTTGTCGCCTATGGCGAGATAGGCCTGGATTTTTTCAGGAATCTTTCACCGAAGGACCTTCAGATAAAGAGATTCGGCGAGCAGTTGGAATTGGCAGGTGAACTCGGTCTGCCGGTAATTATCCACGACCGCGAGGCCCACAGTGAAACTGTGGAGATGCTGAAGGGATGGAAAGGCCGCTCGGGGGGCGTGATCCACTGTTTTTCAGGTGATTACGATATGGCTCTGAAATGTCTCGACATGGGATTCTATATATCCATACCGGGCACGATAACATACAGGAAATCCGAGACACTGAGGGATGTCGTGAGAAAGATGCCCATAGACAGGCTGCTGGTTGAAACGGATTGCCCCTTCCTCTCTCCTGAACCGAAGAGGGGAAAGAGAAACGAGCCGGCGAATGTTGTCTATACCGCGCGGAGGATCGCGCAGGTGAAAGGCCTGCCGTTTGAAGATGTTGCAAGGGTAACGTCAGAAAACACCAGAAATGTGTTCGGACTGAAAATGACTTCGTAAACCCAGGTTTGACCCCCCATGTTTACCGATAATCGCAGCCAAAACAGTCGATTCCTTCCTTGTTGCTGCTCAGATATCAAACACCATAGCTGATACTGTTGATTAATGGTCTTTTCAACCAATCTCTACGTTATGCTCAAAAAATCATCCTCGGAATATCAACTATATGCCTGCGTCTATTCTTTTCGCATGCCCCGTCTCCGTACAACGCACAGGCAGGCTTGATCTTGAACTAAAATCTTCATAAATCAACAGAATCATAGCGGCCTTTTTTTAATCTGATTTTTTCCTTGACTTTCGGAATCTGCGTGACTTATGGTATTGCTGTCAACGGGGGTAGTTTTAAAAAGGAGGAAAATTTTTTTGTCACTTCGTCCATCAATCGATGGAATGTCATGATGGAATTTTCCCCACTTTCTTTATAACGTGCTTATTTTCCGGTAACGGATATAGAGCAGATCTCTTCAGGACGAGAGGGGGGTGTCCATTTTTCTTCAGAGGGATGGAGGGTACCTGTGTATTCATCCAGAAATGGATTTTTCAAAAAATGGAAACTAAACAACAGGAAAGGAGGATTTAGTATGATAGGCATTACATCCTATGGAGGGTACATCCCTCGCTACAGGCTCAGCAGGATGGTTATCATCCAGAACATGGCCTGGTATTTTCCCGTCATTATGGCAGTTGCAGGCGGGGAAAAATCGGTGGCCAACTGGGACGAAGACGCAGTCAGCATGGCGGTTGCTGCAGCCTATGACTGTATGAACGGTAAAGACAGAAAGGCTCTGGAGGGTGTCAGTCTCGCATCCACGACGCTTCCCTTTGCCGACAGACTCAATGCGGGAATCGTTGCGACAGCGCTTAATATGAAAGAAGAAGGTGTCTCAAACGCCGACTTTAGCGCATGCATGAAGGCCGGAACAACGGCGGCAATCTCGGCGCTCGAATCTATCGAAGCAGGTAAGAGGGACAGTGTTCTCGTGGTTGCGTCCGATCAGCGCAGGACAAAGATGGCCACTATGTATGAGATGTTCTTAGGTGACGGAGCGGCAGCTTTATTGTTCGGGAAAGATGATGTCATAGCAGAATTCAAGGGCAGTTATTCCGTGAGCTGCGACTTTGTCGATCATTACAGAGGCGCCGGCAAGGAATTTGATTATGGCTGGGAAGAAAGATGGCAGAGGGATGAAGGCTACGGCAAGATTATACCCGAGGCGATAGCAGGCTTTCTTAACAAAACAGAGATGAAGATAGAAGAGTTCGATAAGGTGATATATCCATGTTATTTCGGCGGGACCCATAAGGCTATTGCGAAAAAACTTGGCATAGACAAAGAAAAAGCACAGAACAATATGCATGCGGTATGCGGTGATACAGGTACCGCTCATCCCTTTGTGATGTTTGTGGCGGCGCTGGAAGAAGCGAAACCCGGTGATAAACTTTTGCTGGCAAGCTTTGGTCAGGGATGTGACGTCATGGCCTTTGAGGTAACTGACAAGATTAAAGATTTCAAGGGTCCGAGGGGTATAAAAGGTTCTCTTGCAAACAGAGTAGAGCTGGCAAGTTATCAGAAGTTTGCCAAGTTCAGAGATCTTATCGTGGCCGATCTGGGAATCAGGGGTGAGGCAAATCCGAGCACATCGCTCACTGTCCTGTGGCGAAAGAGAAAGATGCTGCTCGGTCTGGTGGGTGCAAAGTGCAAAAAGTGCGGGACACCGCAGTTCCCCCCGATGCCGGTCTGCGTAAATCCTGATTGCGGGGCTGTTAATGAATTCGATGAATATGAGTTCGCGGATAAAGAGGCGGTCATTCTGATGTTTACCGGGGATATGCTCTCGGCGTCTATCGATCCGCCCGCTGTGTATGGTTTGATAGGATATGACGGAGGCGGAAGAACCATGCTCGATTTCACCGATTGTGAATTGAATCAGGTAAAGGTGGGAATTAAGGCAAATATGTCTTTCAGGAAGAGGTATTCCGATAAAATGCGCGGATTTACCGGCTATTTCTGGAAAGCTGTACCACAGGTAGAAGGAGGTGACGCGTAATGGCAACAGGAATAAGAGATAAGGTCGCAATACTCGGTATGGGGTGCTCAAAATTCGGTGAAAGATGGAATGATGGTGCTGAGGAACTGATGGTTGAGGCGTTCCAGGAATGTCTAACTGATGCAGGAATTGAGAAGAACGAGATACAGGCTGCGTGGCTTGGCTCGTGTTTTGATGAGGTCAGCATAGGGAAAAGCGCGCTTCCGGCATCTATGGCATTGCGCCTTCCCAACATATCGGTAACCCGTGTGGAAAACTACTGCGCAAGCGGTACTGAGGCGTTCAGGGGCGCGGTATACGCTGTGGCGGCCGGCGCCTGCGATATAGCGCTGGCAATCGGTGTCGAGAAACTGAAGGACATCGGATATGGCGGTCTGCCGGATTTCACTTCCGCTATGGGAACTCTGAATCAGATCTGGATGGCAAATATGACGGCACCGGGTGGGTTCGCGATGCTGGCTACCGGCTATGCGGCAAAATACGGTCTCGATATCAAAGATGTCAAGAGGGCAATGGCCCATGTATCGGTGAAGAGCCACGCGAATGGTGTTCTGAACCCGAAGGCCCATCTGAGAAAGATCGTGACAGAGGAACAGGTCCTGAATGCCCCTCAGATTGCCTATCCTCTGGGCCTGTTTGACTGCTGTGGTGTGAGTGACGGCTCTGCCTGCGCAATTGTGACGACACCGGAAATTGCGAAGTCTCTCGGCAAAAAGGATCTTGTGTCGGTAAAAGCACTGCAGCTCTCGCTGAGCAGCGGAACCGAACTGGCCTATGAATGGGATGGCGCTCATTTTTTGACTACCGCCAAGGCCAGCACGATGGCGTATGCGGAGGCAGGAATCAAGAATCCGCGCGAGGAAATCAGCATGATGGAAGTACATGACTGTTTCTCCATTACAGAGCTGGTTACCATGGAAGATCTGCACATTTCCGAACGTGGCCAGGCGCCAAAGGATATCATGGACGGATTCTACGATCGCGACGGCCAGGTTCCATGCCAGGTGGACGGTGGTCTGAAGTGCTTCGGTCACCCAATCGGGGCATCGGGCCTGAGGATGCTCTATGAAATGTATCTGCAGTTGCATGGCAGGGCAGGAGACAGGCAGCTCAAGGATCCGAAATTTGGCCTGACACACAATCTCGGGGGATTTCCATTCATGAACGTGTGCAGTATAGCCATTGTCGGAAAATATGATGGGTAGATGTGAAAACTCTATAAAAAAGGAGGTAATCTATGGCTGATTTATCAAAGGTTGGCACTGAGTATCCGCCGATAATATGGGAAGTGGAACGAGGCAAGATCAAGGAGTTCGCAAAGGCGATAGGTGATCCTAATCCTGTTTATCTGGATCAGGACGCAGCCGTTGGGGAAGGGTATAAAGATATCCCTGCCCCTGCGACATTCCTGACAGTTCCTATGATGTGGTGTGATAAAATGCCTGCTATCATTAACGATCTGAAAATCAATTTTATGATGGTACTCCACGGGGAGGAAGAATACGAGTACTATCATCAGATCTACCCGGGGGATGTTATCACAGGCACGCCGAAGGTGGTCAAGATGGAAGAGAAGACGAGCAAATCCGGTGCGAAAATGGATATGATCACCATGGAGGTACTGTACACCAATCAGAAAGGCGAGGAAGTGGCCAAGGTCCGCTCACTGCTGGTTGAAAGGAAATAGGAGGGTTATTATTATGGCGCAGGAAATATATTATGAAGATGTCAATGTGGGCGATCCTATGCCCGAACTGGTTAAGGGGCCTCTTCAGAAACTTCAGCATGTACAGTATGCGGGGGCGTCAGGGGATTTCAATCCTCTACACACGGATGATGACTTTGCCAAAGCCGTCGGAATGAAGGATGGAGTTATCTGTCATGGCATGCTGATCATGGGTATTGTTGGACAGGCCATAACGGGATGGATTCCCAAAAAGAATCTGAAGAAGTTTGGTGTGCGGTTTGCCGGCATGACGAAACCAGGAAATACGATAACGGTAACCGGTGCGGTAACCGATAAGCGTGTAGCAGATGGGGATAATATCATCGTCTGTGAAGTTATCGCAAAAGACGAAAACGAAGATGTCAAAATAACAGGTCATTTCGAGGCGTCTCTCCCGAACAAATAGGAAAAAGGGAACATACCTGTTAAAAAACGATAAAGGAGGATCTGAGTATGTCGAAGATTGATTTTACAGGCAGGGTTGCTGTTGTAACAGGCGCCGGTGCAGGCCTGGGAAGATGCCACGCTATTGAATTCGCGAAGAGGGGGGCGAGGGTGGTGGTAAACGACCTTGGCGGCACAAGGGACGGAGTCGGGTCGAGTGACGCGGCGGCGGATAAAGTAGTTGAAGAGATAAAGGCCCTCGGCGGTGAAGCGGCACCGAACTATGACAATGTGGCGACTGTTGAAGGGGGAGAAAATTTAATCAAGACAGCCATTGACGCATTCGGCAAGGTTGATATCCTTGTAAATAACGCCGGCATTCTGAGGGACAGTGCCTTTCACAAGATGGAAGAGAAGAACTGGGATGCCGTTGTAGGGGTTCATTTAAGAGGTGCCTACTGCGTTACGAAACCGGCCTTTGTAAATATGCGTGAGAACGGGTATGGAAGAATCGTAATGACAACCTCGGGTGCCGGTCTGTTCGGTAACTTTGGACAGAGTAATTACGCCTCGGCAAAAGCGGGTCTTGCCGGACTGACCAATGTGCTGAAGCTTGAAGGCGCAAAGTACAATATCAAGACAAATGTGCTGATTCCCGTTGCCGCTTCAAGGCTTACGGAAGATGTCCTGCCGCCCGATCTTTTTGCCAAAATGAAACCGGATTTCATCACCCCGCTGGTACTCTATATGTGCTCCGAACAGTGTACGGATACCGGGTTTATGATTAATGCCGCCCTCGGTTATTACAGCAGAAGCGCGATAATGACCGGTCCGGGCGCGATACTCTCGGATGGAGTGAAAATCCCAGTTCCTGAGGAGATTATGGAAAATTGGGACAAGATTTCGAGTCTCGAAAATCCGAAATACTTTGATCAGCTTCTGGCCATGTTTGGTGAGCTGGGACCGCTGCTGAGCTGACGTGACATTGATGGTTTATAACTGGGCCGGGCGTTTTCGCCCGGCCTATTATTAGAGGTATAATAAAGCATGGAGACACCGCTGGACAAGGCCCGCAGAGACCCCGAGTCCATGAAGGCACGGATTTTAACTGCGGCACGCAGGATGTTTGGTGAATATGGCTTTCACGGAACAACCACAAGAATGATTGCCACGAAGGTCGGAATTGATATTTCCACGCTCCACTACCATTGGGGGAATAAGAAGGATCTGTATGAAGCCGTTATACTGGATATCAACCACGATCTCAGACAGAAGCTCAACCGGGTGGAAAAACAAATTCATGGCCGCCCTCTGGGGGAGAGGATTGAGATATCCATTGACCAGATAGCGGATTATCTGTTCGGCCATCCCGAGATACCAAATCTTATCCTTTATCGCTATTTCGGCCGTACGCGAGAGAAGGAAGGCCTCGATTTCATAGTTCCTGAATTCATTTCTGATATCGTGCGCTCAATGGGGCTCAGCACAGACGGAGAAGTAGCCTCATCCCGTGCCATGTTGGAGGTCTTGACTATTATGAATTCAATCTATGGCTTTATCTCCGGAGCGAACTTCTTCATGCCGATGGTCAATCTTCGTAAGAAAGAATATGTCGCCATGGTTAAAGAGACGCTGAAGTTCATGTATGTCCTTCCCTTCGCCCAAAATGAGGGGAGAACCAGATAGCGGAATGAAAAGAGGGGAAGACAATTAATGGGAATAATCCAATATTCCGAGGAGCACAGAATATTCAGAGAGAGTGTGAGAAGATATCTCGAAAAAGAAGTTATTCCGTGTGTGGAAGAATGGGAAGAGACCGGTATTGTGCCCAGGAGTGCCTGGAAGAAACTGGGTGATCAGGGTTTCTTGTGTATGGGTGTGTCGGAAAAGTATGGCGGATTAGGGGTCGATTTCCTGTATTCTGTTATTATGACTGAAGAAATGATGAAGACGAATCACGGGGGATTCTGTACGTTCCTCCATAGTGATATCGTAGTGCCCTATATTACCGCATACGGGTCGGAAGAACTGAAAAAGAAGTATCTTCCGGGGTGTATATCAGGCGATATTATCACGGCCGTTGCCATGACTGAACCGAATACAGGAAGCGACCTGGCCGCGATAAAGACAACGGCGGTGGAAGACGGGGATGATGTCATTATCAACGGACAGAAGACATTCATCAGTAACGGTATTAACTGCGGACTCTGTATTGTGGCCGTCAAAGCCCCGGCGATTGAGAGTCCCTATGCAGCCATGGATCTGTACGTGGTTGAAGAAGGTACTCCCGGCTTCGAAAAGGGAAAACAGATCAACAAGATAGGATTGCACAGCCAGGACACGGCGGAGCTCTATTTTACGGACTGTCGAGTTCCCATTGCGAACCGCCTTGGCGCGAAAGGAACCGGGTTCCTGCATCTTATGGAAAAGTTGCAGCAGGAACGCCTTATGGTGGCTATCAGTGCCGTTGCCGCGGCGGAGTACATGCTTGATATTACCATCGACTACTGTAGGGAGCGTACCGTCTTCGGCAAACCTATTTCCAAATTCCAACACAGTCAGTTCGAGATCGTGGAGATGGCGACGGAAATAAAACTGGGAAGAACCTTTCTGGACAAACTGATCGCGGAACATATGGAAGGAGCAAACGTGGTGGTGGAAGTTTCCATGGCGAAGTACTGGACCACAGAGATGGCCAATCGCGTTGCCGACCGTTGTCTCCAGCTTCACGGAGGCTATGGCTACTGTGAAGAGTATCCCATTGCTCGTGCCTGGCGGGATATCAGAGTTTCGCGTATATTTGCGGGAAGCAATGAAGTCATGAAGGGAATTGCGGCCAATTTCATGGGTCTGTAACGTCAGTTGCAACATTCTGCTTTATGAGAGAGAAGATGCCACCATGGTTAAAAAGGCACCGAGCCTCATGGACGCCCCGTCCTTCGAGCGAAATAAAGGGAAGAATTAGATAGCAGGTTAAAAGGAGAAGGCAATTAATGGAAATCATCCAATATTCCGACGAACATAGAATGTTCAGGGACAGTGTACGGAAATATCTCGAAAAAGAAGTTGTTCCATATATAGAAGAATGGGAGGAAGTGGGCATTACCCCCAAAAGTGCCTGGAAAAAGTTGGGTGATCAGGGATTTCTCTGTATGGACATACCGGAAGAGTATGGCGGACTCGGCGCCGATTTTCTCTACTCCGTCATCATGACGGAAGAGATGTCGAGAACCAACCATTCCGGACTCTGTACCGCCCTTCACAGTGATGTTGTCGTTCCCTATATCACGAGCTTCGGTTCCGAGGAACTGAAGAAAAAATATCTCCCGGGCTGTGTGTCGGGCGATACCATTGCCGCCGTTGCGATGACGGAACCCAACACGGGAAGCGACCTGGCCGCGATAAAGACAACGGCGGTGGAAGACGGGGATGATGTCATTATCAACGGTCAGAAAACCTTTATCAGTAACGGTATCAACTGCGGACTCTGTATTGTTGCCGCCCGGGACCCGAAGGTAGAAAGTTCCTATAACGCCATTGACCTCTATGTCGTTGAAGAGGGAACGCCCGGTTTCGAGAAGGGGAAACAGATCGAAAAAATCGGTTGGCACAGCCAGGATACGTCGGAACTCTACTTTACCGACTGCCGTGTTCCCATTGCAAACCGCCTCGGCGCGAAAGGCACCGGTTTCCTCCATCTTATGGCAAAACTTCAGCAGGAGCGGCTTATGGTGGCCATCGGGGCCGTTGCCGCGGCGGAGTACATGCTCGATATTACCATCGATTACTGTAAGGAACGCACTGTCTTCGGCAAACCTATTTCCAAGTTCCAACACAGCCAGTTCGAGATCGTGGAGATGGCGACGGAAATAAAGCTGGGAAGAACTTTCGTCGACAAGCTGGTCATGGACCATATGGAAGGGAAGAACGTGGTGGTGGAAGTTTCCATGGCGAAGTACTGGACCAGTGAAATGGCGTGTCGCGTTGCCGACCGTTGTCTCCAGCTTCACGGGGGTTATGGTTACTGCGAAGAGTATCCCATAGCCCGTGCCTGGAGAGATATCAGAGTTACGCGTATCTTTGCGGGAACCAATGAAATAATGAGGCAAATAGCGGCCAAGTTCATGGGTTTATAGGGAGGAGGGATTTCGTATAATTGTAATGTCACTAACATAAGAAAGGGGAGGAATGATAGTATGCCAGGTCCACTTAAAAGGTTGAAAATCCTCGATTTTACGACACTACTTCCGGGGCCATTTGCCACAATGAATCTTGCTGACCTGGGAGCGGAGGTCCTGCGCGTTATTTCAGGATCCCGGCCCGATATGGCGGTATTTGCGCCCCCCTTTCTTTCCGGTACAGAGATCTCATTTACTGTACCTTATATGCAGCGTGGCAAGCGCTGTATGACCTTGAATCTCAAAGACCCCCGCGCTGTTCAGATCGTCCATCAACTTATTTCCGAGTATGATATTCTGATAGAGCAGTTTCGTCCCGGCGTAATGGCGAAATTCGGCCTCGACTATGAAAGTCTCAAAAAGATAAACCCAGCCATCATTTACTGTTCCCTTACCGGATACGGGCAGGACAGCCCTATGAGTGGGAAGGCGGGACATGACATCAATTATCTGGCGCGTTCGGGGCTGATGTCTTATTCCGGAAAGAAAAATACCGGACCGAGTCTTATGGGAATGCAGATTGCCGACATTGCGTCAGGGTCATACAACGCGATCATAGGTATCCTTGCCGCTGTAGTTTGCAGAAATGAAACCGGGAAGGGACAATATATAGATATTTCCATGACCGATGGAGCGATTGCCTTCAATGCAATGGTGGGGGGAGCCTTTCTTGTGGATAACGAAGAGCCCGGGCGGGAAGGATTCCTTTTGAATGGCGGGTCACTGTACGATTTTTACGAGACGAATGACGGGAAATATATAAGCTTCGGTGGCATTGAACCTCAGTTTTTTGCCGCCTTCTGCCAGACTATCGGTCGTCCTGATCTGATCGAGTCAGGTGTGGCGCCTCAAAACCTTGAAGAGGTGAAACAGGAAGTCAGGGACATTATCCTGACAAAGACAAGAGATGAGTGGATGGATATATTTGATAACACGGATGCCTGCGTCGAGCCGGTACTTTCACTCTCCGAGGCGTTGAACGATCCCCATACGGAAAAGCGGAATATGGTAGTGGAGCTTGATCTTCCCTGGGGGGGGAAGATGCGGCAACTTGCCAATCCAATAAAATTTTCCGGGACACCGCAGGAATATGGGAAAGCCGGTATGCCCGCCGGTACTCATACAAAAGAGATTCTTCGTGAACTGAGGTATACCGACGGGGATATTGATGAGTTAGAAAAGGGGGGACTTTTTAATTAAACGAAGGTGGTGTATTTGTAAAGAATCTTTTCACAGTAAATCCAAGCAGTTTGGGAAAAAGATGCTGGTAGCGACCGGCGCGGCGGATACAGCGAAAACTGACTGATTGAAAGGAGAGTTAATATGGCAAACCTGATTGTTGATGCGAGGGACCAGAGGTTTGTGCTCTATGAAATGCTGGGAATCGAAGATCTGTGCGAGGGTCCCCGCTATGCGGATTTTTCCAGAGATGTTTTCGATATGATTTTGAACGAGGCGGAGAAGTTTGCCGCCGAGGAAATGTTTCCGACACTTGTCGAGTCTGACAGAGAAGGCTGCTGACTCGAAAACGGTGAAATATTTGTACCCAAATCCTTCCACCGCCTCTACAGGCTTTTTTGCGAGGGTGGATGGGGTGCCATGAGTAAATCTCCCGAAGTCGGAGGACAGGGATTTCCCTACGTGATGTCAACGTCGGCGAATGAATGGTTTATCCATAACCTGGGTTTTATTGTCCTGGGATTCCTCGGTCAAGGGGCGGCACACCTTATCGAGATATATGGATCGGAGGAACTGAAGGCCAAATACCTGCCGAAGATGGTTTCCGGTGAATGGAACGGTACCATGTGCCTCACAGAGCCTAATGCCGGATCTGACCTGGGCAATATGAGCACCAAAGCCATAAGGCAGCCCGATGGTTCATTCAAGATTAAGGGAACCAAGTCATTTATTACCGGTCTTGACCAGGATCTGACGGAAAATATCATTCATCCCGTTCTGGCGCGTATTGAGGGGGACCCCGCCGGTACAAAGGGCATCTCTATCTTTCTCGTCCCGAAATATATTGTAAATGATGATGGAACGCTGGGAAGGCGCAACGACTATGAAATCGCAAAGATAGAAGAAAAAATGGGATTTCACGGTGCACCCACGGGCACAATGAATTTTGGAGACAATGACGAGTGTTACGGGGAACTCCTCGGCGGGGAACGTCAGGGCATAAAAGTCATGTTCCAGATGATGAACGAGGCGAGAATCGGTACGGGAATGCAGGGAGTCGGAAGCGCATCCATCGCATACCTTCACGCGCTCCAGTACGCAAAGGAGAGGATCCAGGGATCATCCCTCGAAAATTTCAGGGATCCGGACGCACCCAAAGTTCCCATTATCAAACATCCTGACGTGCGACGCATGCTCCTCTGGATGAAGTCAAGTGTGGATAGCATGAGGGCGATGGTCTACTTTGCCGCCTACGCAGTGGACAGGGAAGTGATTGCCGGGGACGAAGCCGAGAAGGACAAGTGGCATGGATTTCTGGAGATACTCACACCCATTGTCAAGGCGTACTGTTCCGATGTGGGCTTCAAGGTGACGGAGCAGGCCATTCAGGTGTACGGCGGGTACGGCTACTGCTCCGAATATCCTGTGGAACAGTTTATGCGGGACGAGAAGATTGCCTCCATTTATGAGGGCGCCAACGGTGTTCAGGCCCTTGATCTGGTTGGGCGTAAACTTGGCATGAAGAAGGGCTCCTATTTCATGAATCTCTTGATGGAGATGGGTGGCACCGTTGCGAAGTACAAAGAGATTCCCGGTCTTTCCGACCTGGCCGAGGATGTCCAGGCTGGTGTGAACCTGTTGGGAGAGGTGGGACTGTTTTTTGCCAACTGCGGCAGGGAGGGCAAGTTTATGGTTCCCGTGGGCCATGCCTATCCATTTTTGATGATGATGGGAAAAATAGTGTCGGGCTGGTTGATGTTGTGGCAGGCAGGAATTGCGCGGGAGAAGCTTGACGCGCTTGTGAAGGAGAGTGGCGTCGATTCCTCTGATAAGGCTGGCTGGGGCGGGTTTGTGAAGGATAACAGGGATGCCGCGTTTTACGAGGGTAAGGTATTGAGTGCCCGGTATCTTATTAAGAATGTACTCCCCGAGGCAGAGGCCGCCGCGAAGGCGATCAAGAGCGAAGATCTGTCCATTTTGGAAATTGTCGACGAAAGTTTCGCGTAGTAAAACGAAAGGAGAGAGGTGTGCTATGAGTCGAGAGGATGTGTTCAAGATTGAAAAGGAGGGGTACATTGCGTGGCTGACCTTTAATCGGCCGAAAGAGCGAAATACGATGACCTTTGAATTTTTCGACGAATTGCAGAAGATAATGGTGGAATTTGATGAAGATCCCGAGGTGCGGATTATTGTTATAAAGGCCGAAGGGAAGAGCTTTACGGCGGGACTCGATCTTGTAGCGGCGCAGGAACTCATGGGTGACGGTTCGGCCGCCTGGCGTGAATCCCTGAGAAGGAGGATATCTTCGCTTCAGAAAAGCATGACTGCTGTTGAAAAGTGTCTGAAACCGGTGATCGCCGCGGTTCACGGCCATTGTGTCGGAGGCGGGATTGATCTGACGAGTGCCTGCGACATTCGCTATGCCTCGAACGATGCGATCTTCTCGATCCGTGAGACGAGAATCGGTATCATCGCCGATATCGGTACACTGCAGCGTATGCCGCACATCACCGGTCATGGCTGGTTCCGGGAACTTGCCCTCACGGGTCGTGACTTTGGGGGCGAAGAAGCCCTGAAGATTGGATTTATCACGAAACTCTTTGATGATCAGGAAAGTCTCTATGCCGGGGTCAAGGAACTGGCTGAAGAACTTGCAAAGCTGTCACCGTTGACCGTTCAGGGTGTGAAGGAAGTTATCAATTACAGCCGCGATAACGGAGTGTATGCGGGGCTTGACTATATTGCCCAGAAAAATGCTGCCGCCGTACCGAGTGAAGATCTGATGGAAGCGGTGACGGCAATGTGGGAAAAAAGGGAGCCGATATTCAAGGGGAATTAGCCTTACCGGTGACCTGGGGAGAGATGGTTACGGCCGAGATCATAAAATCATTCGGAAGTGAGGTCTCCGAAGAGGAAATTATTGCCTACAGTCGTGACAATATTGCTCACTTTAAGGCACCGAAAAAGGTCTTCTTTGCTGACAGTTTTCCCATGACACCCACAGGCAAAGTGACGAAATATGTCCTGGTGGAGGAATATTCAAAGGGGTAGTGTCATGTGTCAACTATACTCTGTCATTTCGAAGGAGTCTCCACGACTGAGAAATCTTAGATTTTCCCCTGCGGTCGAAATGACATTTCTTGATTGACACGACAGTAGATTGTCTCCAGTTGTAGTGGAAATGGAGGGAGCATTTATTTGAAACATTAACGAAAGGAGGAAGAGATCATGTCTTTTGAAAGAAGCTGGCATAAGTCGTATGCGCCGGGGGTACCTGCCGAGGTTGATATCGAAAAAATTACCATGGCCGAGGTGCTTACACAAAGCGCCAGGAAGTACCCAAACCGTGTAGCCTTTATCTACATGGGAACAAAGATTACGTTCCGGGAGCTCGAAAGACTGGTAAACCGTTTTACCCGGGCGTTTCTAGATCTTGGTGTAAGGCCTGGTGACAAGGTCGCCATGCTGCTTCCCAATATACCGCAGATTATCATCGCCGATCATGCCACGTACAGAGTAGGCGCGGTGACGGCTATGACCAACCCACTCTATACGGAAAGTGAGCTGGAACATCAGCTTAATGATTCCGATGCCACAGTCTTGGTGACCCTCGATCTTCTGCTTCCGCGTGCGCTTAAACTGAAGGATAGAACAAAGATTAAAACCATCATTACGTGCCATATCAACGATTACCTGCCCTTTCCGATAAAACAGTTATTCCCGTTTGTTAAAAAAGGCATGTACCGGAAGGTAGAATCTCAGGAGGGCGTCTATCAGTTTATGGATCTGATCAAGAGGTATTCCGATGATCCCGTTGAAAATCTGGCAAAGTGGGAGGATGTGGCAGCCCTGATCTATACGGGGGGTACAACGGGTGTCAGCAAGGGGGCCATGCTGACCCACGCGAATATATCCGGTATAATGCAGCAGTTTGCCGTGTGGTTTCCCGATCTGAAGGATACGGAACAGTGTCTGATGGGAATCTATCCCGTATTTCACTCGGCTGGATATTCGGTAAGTCAGAACATGCCGATAATGAATGGATGGTCATGTATTCTCGTTCCGAAACCGGAGCCGGATCAGATAGTTGACATGCTTCAGAAGTTCAAACCCACATTCCTCCCCGGTGTTCCCACAATTTATACAGGGCTCCTGAGAAACAAGAAATTCAGAGAGATGGATCTTTCCTTCGTGAAGGGATACTTCGGTGGGGCCGCCCCGCTTCCTGATGATACACTCAATCAGTTGAGGGAACTGCATGGCGCGATTATCTATGATGTCTTCGGGGCAACGGAAAACACCGCTTTTGCTACGATGACGCCTTGGGGAGGAAAGGTTAAAAGGGGAACAGTTGGCCTTCCCATGCCGAATACGGATTTGAGGATCGTTGATATAGAAACGGGAACGAAGGAGCTTCCTATTGGTGAGGCTGGTGAAATCTGCATAAAGGGGCCCCAGATCATGGAGGGGTATTACAAGAAGCCGGAAGAGACGGCGGCCACAATAAGGGACGGCTGGTTTTATATGGGAGACATCGGGTATCTTGACGAGGATGGTTATTTGACCATTTCAGACAGGAAAAAAGACCTGATCGTTGCAAGCGGTTTCAATGTCTATCCGAATGAGATAGACGACATTCTCTTTTCCCATCCCAAAATCCTCGAAGCGTGCTGCATAGGTATCCCCGATGAGTACAGGGGAGAGACTGTCAAGGCTTACATTGTGGTTCAGCCGGGAGAATTTCTGACGAAGGAAGAGGTCGTCTCCTATTGTAAGGAGAAACTTACTGCCTATAAGGTGCCCAAAGAAGTCGAGTTCATCAATGAACTTCCCAAAAGCGCCATTGGCAAGATCTTGAGAAGAAAACTCAGAGAGATAGATGAAAAAAAGAGAGAAGGAAAACAATGACAAACGATATGAAAAAATTCAACACATTTATCTTTGAAGAGGTGGAGCCATCCATAGGCCTGGTAACGTTGAATCGGCCGGAACAGCGGAATGCTCAAAATGTCGAGATGTTGGCTGAGTTTGAGGAGCTATTTCGGATTCTGTCTGATTACGAGAGCACGCTCAAGGTGCTGATAATCACTGGGTCGGGAAAGGCCTATTGCTCTGGCGCAGATCTCAATGATGCGATGTCCCATAAAGATACGGATGCCTTTGCCGACCCTGAGCTCTTTCTCAAGATTGTTCAGGAGAGATATGCCAACCTGATTCTCGGCATGAGAAAGATCCCTCAGCCCATAATATCGGCTGTGAACGGTCCGGCGGCCGGGGGAGGCTTTGCCATGACACTTGCCAGCGACATTCGAGTTGCTTCGCCTGAAGCCTGTTTTATCGCTTCTTTTATCAATATCGGGCTTTCAGGAGGAGAGCTGGGGTGCTCTTATTATTTGCCTCGTCTCGTGGGTCTCGCGCGGGCCAGTGAGATTCTGCTTACCGGGAGAAAGGTGTGGGCGGAAGAAGCGGAACGGATCGGTCTCGTGAACAAAGTGGTCCCGCGTGAGCAGTTGTTAGAGGAAGCCCTGTCATGCGCGCGCATGATGACTGAAAAGAGTTTCGGGGCGCTGAAGCTGACCAAGCGTGTCCTCGATCAGAATATCGATGCGCCTTCACTTGAGGCGGCCGTTAACGTGGAAAACCGTAATCAAGCGATAATGGTCTTCTCGGGTGAGTTTTTTAAGCTCATACAATCTTTCAGTAAGAGCTAAGATCCGAAGATCTGATTGTCGAGGGGAAAAAGCACACTGCGGGATATCTGCGGGACCATGTTCCCGGTCATTGCAAGGAACAGGGCAACACGGTAAGCTGTACTAATTATGAAGGGTTAGTTATTGTTTCATCCCGATTCCATTGGGATGAAACAATAACATTACGGGTATTATGCAAAACCCTCATTACCTTGCTTAATATGGGGGTTTTTTTGCGAAATCTTTTTAAGGGAAGGGTGGAGACAGATGGCACAAAAGTATCTTGTTGATATGAGGGATATCCAGTTTAATCTGTTTGAATTTCTGGAGATCGAGAAGTTGAGTCAATACCCTCAATATGAAGGTTTTGACAGGGATATCTATGAAGACACGATAATGCTTGCGGAGAAGGTTGCCGTGGAACAGATTTTTCCCGCAAATGTGGCGGGGCATAAAGAGGGGTGTATCTATGACAGGGAGGCAAAGTCGGTCCGGCTTCCTTCGGGATATAAGAATGCCTCTCGTGCCCTGCTGGAGGCGGGATTTTTATCAATCTCCGATGATCCGGCTATTGACGGCGCGGGAATGCCCCTGGCGATTCAATCGTCCTGCTGGGAAATATTTTGCGGTGCCGGTGGAGCCCTCATGCTCTTTTTCATGCTGAATCACGGCGCGGCAATCATGATTCAGAATTACGGGAATGAGGAGCAGAAAAAGCTCTATGTTCCCAGGATACTCTCCGGTGAATGGGGTGGAACCATGTGTCTGACGGAACCGGAGGCGGGTTCCGATGTGGGTGCATTGAAATCAAAGGCCCTGAGACAACCGGAGGGAACCTATCTCATCACGGGTCAGAAGTGTTTTATTACAAATGGTGATCAGGATATTACGAAGCAGATTATATATCCCGTCCTCGCACGGGTGGAAGGAGATCCTCCCGGACCAAAGGGGGTTTCTCTTTTTCTCGTTCCCAAATATCTCATAAACGATGATGGAACCCTCGGTGAGCGAAACGATGTGTTCTGTGCCGGTATAGAGGAAAAAATGGGTGCACACGGCGCGGCGACATGTTCAATGTCTTTCGGAGACAGCGAAAAATGCACAGGGTACCTTCTCGGAGAGCAGGGAAGGGGTCTTAACAATATGTTTAAGATGCTGAATGAAACCCGGCTTGAGGTGGGTATCATGGCGCTTGGCGGTTCCAGCGCCTCCTATATGCAGGCCGTTGATTATGCAAAGACAAGAATCCAGGGGGTTCATGTAACGCAAATGTTTGATGCCAAGGCACCTAGGGTGCCCATCATCCAGCATCCAGATGTAATGAGAATGCTCCTGTGGATGAAATCATATGTGGAAGCGGAAAGGATGTTGTCCAGTTATATATCCCAGCAGATAACTCTTCAGCATCTGCTCGATGGAGAAGACGCGAAAGAGGCAAGGGCCATAGTGGACATCATTGTTCCCATAATGAAGGCGGGGAATTCAGATATGGCCTGGCTGATTACGGCAGAGGCGATACAGGTTCATGGTGGTTACGGTTATTGCTCCGAGTATCCGGTAGAACAGTTTGCCGTTGATTGCAAGTCACTCTCCATAGTTGAAGGAACGAACGGAATCCAGTCTCTCGACCTGGTTATGCGTAAAATCCTGATGAACCCTGGGCAATACAACTATGGTCTTTTGAAGAAAAGAATCCTCGAAACCGTTCACAATGCCCGTGGGATTGTCGACGATATATATCTCGAATCTGTCACCGATGGTGTTGAACAACTTGATGAAGTGATTGATCGTATGAAGGAATATATGGGCTCCGGCAATTTCGTCACCCTTCTTCTGAGTGTGGATCCAATTCGAAAGGCGGTTTTTGATCTTGTGCTGGCATGGATGCACCTCTGGAGCCTGACGATTACGAAACCCAGACTGAAGAGTCTTGCCGGCAATTCCACAGGCGATGAACTGAACAATGTTCTTGCCGAAGACAGGGAATCGGCCTTTTATTACGGCAAGATCATGGCATCGGAATTCTGGCTTGCCACGGAATTTCCGAAGTATTCTGGAAAAATCAGTGCCATTTTTCGCACTGAGAAGGTGGACATCTCAGCAGCATGTTTCTGAGCAAAGAAGCCGGATCTTTTTACGACTTTATTGCTTTTATAAAGTCGGTAATTCCAATAAAATGCAATAGCATACAGATTACGAGTGTTTCAAACGGGTGCGATCCTGTTAATAAAATAGAAAATGGAGGATGTCGAATGGAGGTATATGGAAAGGACAAAGACCTTAATGCCTTTTTCGGGCTCGTATCCGAGAGGCAGGAGCGCGTAAAGCGAGCGTCGCCATTGCCGGATATGGAAGATCCAATAAGCGATCTGTCACGGATGCTCCACCCGGAGGGGATGCGGCTCGTTGTCAGTGTTGTCAGGGATGAAACTCCTTCAGTGAAGACGTTTCGCCTTGAGCCCGCCGCGGGATCCGGTGCGGGGCTGCCTGTCTTTCGTCCGGGGCAGTATGTAAGCCTGAAGACAAAGATCGGTGACGCGTGGATAACCAGACCCTACTCCATATCGTCGTCTCCCTCTGACGTGTTATCTTCCGGCTATTATGAACTGACGATCCAGAAAAAAGAGGGGGGTTTCTTCACGGGACATATATGGGATCTCTGGAAAGAGGGAACGGTTGTTGATCTGTCCGGGCCGCATGGCAATTTTTATCATGATTCCCTCCGTGACAGCTATGATATTGTTGCCATTGCGGGGGGAAGCGGTATAACTCCGATTCGCTCCATGGTGCGCGAGATATTCGCCGGAGACCTTGACGCGAAGATAACCCTGCTGTACGGAATACGCACACCCGATTGCGCGGTCTTCTCGGAAGAATTTGATATGTACGCCGCAAGAGAGCCAGAGAGATTCAGAGTTATCTATGTGTGCAGTGAGCCGGACGACACATGGAGAGGTCCTGCCGGGTTCATAACTGCCTCGTGCATAATGGAGCACGCGGGGGATGTGAAGGGGAAGACCTTTTTCGTGTGTGGCCCCCGGGAGATGTATGGATTCCTTGACAGGGAGCTGAACGCGCTGGATATTCCGCGAAGGCGGATCAGAAAAGAAGCTTCCGGTGAGCCGGTTGATATCGCGTCGGAACCGGAATTTCCTGTCGAGACAAAGGAGATGACATTTTCCCTTGTGGTTCACATGGGAAACGAGGCCCGGACCATATCCGCAAAGGCTGTGGACACGATCCTTGTATCTCTGGAGAAGGCGGGCATCGGTCCGGATTCGCAGTGCCGTTCCGGAGAGTGCGGCCTGTGCCGGTCACTCCTGATGGCCGGAGATGTGTTTGTAAGGCCCGATGGAGACGGCAGGAGGACGGCTGACAAGAAGTTCGGCTACATCCATCCCTGTTCATCCTATCCCGTCTCCGATCTCGAGATCAGGATTCCCCTGACCGGCGACGTTGTGACGGCTAAAAACGGGAACAGTTCCTGGAATTCTGACGGAGGGACAACGATATGAATGAAAACATAAAAAACAACCCGCATTTTGATTCGTATTACGATGCTGTGGTGATAGGCGCGGGGAATGGAGGCCTTTCCGCCGCTCTGCAGTTGTCCATCGATAATGTAAGGGTTCTTCTGCTGGAGCAGCATAACCTGCCGGGAGGATTTGCCACCAGTTTTGTACGGGGACGTTTCGAGTTTGAACCATCCCTTCACGAATTGTCAAATGTCGGGTCCGGGCAGGATAAAGGCTTCATGAGAAAATTTCTGCAGGATAAGGGAGGCGTGGATGTCGAATTCATACCTGTCCCGGAGGCGTATCACCTGATCCTGACCGATGAAGGAATTAACATAAAGATTCCCTTCGGGATTGAAAAATTCATAGAAACAATTGCCGCGGCAGTGCCGGGGAGCAGAGAACCCCTTGAAAGATACATGCAGACATGCAAAGAGACATTCGGCGCCATAGGTTATATAGGCAGAATGAACGGCGTGCCTGATCCGAAGGTTCTGATGGAGGAATATCCGTCTTTCATGGTGACGGCGGGGTATACGGTGAAGCAGGTAACAGACACCTTCGGGATACCGGACAGGGCGCTGGAGATGATATATCCCTACTGGTCTTATCTCGGCATCCCGGTCAACCGGCTGTCTTTTACTATATGGGCGCTGGTACTCTATAATTACATCCTGAAAGGCGCGCACATTCCGCGCTACACGTCGCACGGTATGTCCGCGGCCATTGACGCGAGGATCAGGGAATTGGGCGGAAGGACGGAGTACAGCACAAGGGTGAAGAAGATCTTTGTGGAAGAAGGCCGGGTTGTCGGTGTGGAGACTGCTGCCGGTGAACGTATCGGCGCGTCTTATGTGATAGCCAACCTGTCCCCGAATATTGTATATGGCAGTCTTGTCGATGACAGAAACAATGTCCCCGAAGAGGCGTACAGGCTGATTAATGCCCGGAAGATCGGCGCCAGCGCCTTTGTTGTGTACCTGGGGCTTGATGCCTCGCCGGACGAACTGGGCATCGAAAGTTACGGGTATTTCATCGGTGCTTCCATGGACACCGAAAAATCCTATAAAAACTTCTTTACCTTCGAGGCGCCGGAGATGCAGGCCACGATATGCCTGAACAGGGCGATCCCCGATTGTTCCCCTCCCGGCACCACCATTCTTTCCATGACCGCCCTGGCCGGGCCCGATACATGGAAGGATGTCAGGCCGGAGAATTATGTGCGGTTCAAACAGGAATTCGCAAAGGTAATGATTGACCAGTTCAGTGAGGCGGTGGGGGCGCCCCTGTCCGACCATATTGAGGAGATCGAGATTGCCACTCCTCAAACCTTTGCGCGTTATACCGGCGCCTTCAAGGGTTCCATATATGCCTACGAGCAGGATCCGTGGGATTCCGTTGTGGCAAGATCAATGTCGGGACCGCAGGAACGGTATATCAAGGGGCTGGATTTTGCCGGCGGATACGCCTCGATAGGGCATGGCTATGAATCAGCATTCCTGTCGGGCCGCATAGCCGCGCAGATGGCCCTGAAAAAAATAAAAAGATAAAAAAAGAAAAAGGAGAGGTGAATGATAAAGACTGAGATTACTGAGATGTTTGGTGTGAAATACCCCATTATGTGCGGCGCGATGATGTGGCTGTGCAAGCCTTCCCTCTGCGCGGCGATATCCAACGCCGGAGCCATAGGCGATATTACCGCGGCCAACTATGAGGCTGAAGAGGACTTCAGGGCCGCGATAAACGAAACGCGCAGGCTTACGGATAAACCCTTTATGGTGAGTGTCACCATACTGCCGTCGATTCGCATTACCGCCGAACATTACAAAATGTATCTTCGTGTCTGCGCGGAGGAACAGGTAGCGGGTGTGGAGATATCGGGTGCTCCGATCGACAAGGCCTGTGGCATGGAATATATTGAAATGCTCAAGAAGGCCGGGGTCAAAATGTTTCACAAGGTGGGTTCGGTTCGCCACGCGATTCACGCCGAAAAAGTGGGATATGACGGAATATACGCCGCGGGCATTGAAGAAGGGGGACATCCCCTGAATGACGATGTCTCTACCATGGTGCTCACTCCGAGAATTGTGGAAGAGGTAAAACTGCCGGTGGTTACCGTGGGGGGGATCGCGAACGGCAGGACGATGGCGGCGGCCATGATGCTGGGTGCGCAGGGAGTGATGATGGCCACGCGCTTCATGGCGACCTATGAGTGTAACATACATAACAATATAAAGGATAAACTCATCAACAGTCAGGAAAATGATACAACGCTCATCTGCAAATCCATCGGCCTCCAGGCCCGGGCGTTGAAAAACAAGAATGTGAGTGATGTTCTGGATATTGAAGCAAAGGGGGGAGGCCTTGGGGCGATTATTCCCCTGATTACCGGGGCAAGAATAGCGGAGGCATGGGAAACAGGAGATGTGGATATGGCCCCCATGATGGTGGGACAGTCGGTGGGCCTTGTTCACAACACCATGACCTGCAAAGAACTCGTAGAGGGAATGATGAAAGAGGCCGAGGAGCAGATAGCCCTTGTGTCCGGGAAATTTTAAATTTTCAGAATATCCAAAGGGGGGAAACCAATGGATTACACCACTATTACGTTTGAACGTGAAGGTCCGATCGGAATCATTACACTGAACCGCCCCGACTCGCTCAATGCCATCAATTTCAACATGCGGGACGAGTTTCGCCGCTGCCTGAAAGAGCGTATGGATGACCTGGATACGAGGGTGCTCATCCTCACGGGCGCGGGACGGGGATTCTGCGCGGGTCTGGACATCGGGGACCCGGAGATTATGAGTCCCAAGGATGGCTACACGCCGAAATCGGCCTATGAGAACCAGCGTCTTTATTCCGGTTTCATTCTTCTCATGAGACAGATTCCTCAGCCGATCATCGGGGCGTTCAACGGCGTGGCAGTGGGGGCGGGATTCTCCATTGCCATGGCCTGTGATGTACGGCTTGGAGTACCGAAGACGCGATTCCAGGGGGCATATATCAACCTGGGCTTCGGCGGTGCCGATATGGGGTCGTCGTGGCTCCTGCCGCGTGCCATAGGAACGGGGAACGCGGCGCGGTATCTCCTGACGGGTGATTTTATGAATGCCACCGAGGCCCTCAGGATGGGATTTCTCCAGTCGATTCTGGAACCGGAAAACCTGATGGACGAGGCAATGGACATGGCCCGGAATATGGCGAGCAAGTCACCCCTGGGCCTCAGGGTTACGAAAGAAGCGCTGAACCGGAACACGGGAGGGATGAGTCTGGAAGACGCTATCAGTCTGGAAGACCGGAATCAGGCCTTGACCATCATGCAGATCGTTATGGGGAAATAGATACCGTCCGGCTTGCCGGAGGGTATCTAAGAATTACTCTTCGAAGGCGCTCACGTATAACATCATCTAAAAAGGAGGACTCGTTCATGGCTCAAACCTTTATCAGCATGAGAAACTTGAGATTCATGCTCTACGAAATGTTTGATGTGGAATCGCTCACCGCGTACCCTTTCTTTGCCGATCACAGCCGAGAAGTCTTCGACATGGTCCTGGACACGGGAATGAGAATGGGAAAGGAAATTCTCTTTCCCGCGTTCACCGAAATGGATAAGCAGCAGCCCGAATTTACGGGAACCACCGTGAAGGTCCATCCCGTTGTCGAAACGGTCATGAAGGCCTGCGGGGAAGGGGGATGGATCGGAGCACACGCGGCCTATGAAATGGGTGGACAGCAGATACCGATGAGCGTGATGACGGCCTTCCGGGGGATCTTTTCGGCGGCCAATTATTCAGCCTGTGTCTATCCCTTTCTCACCACCGGAGCGGCCCATCTGGTCATGTCTTTCGGTTCTCAGGAATTGATCGATGCCTATGTGCCGAAGATGTTTGGCGGCCAGTGGCAGGGAACCATGGCCCTCACGGAACCGCAGGCTGGTTCATCGCTGACGGATGTTGCCACCACGGCCTGTCCCACAGACGAAGGATATTATACGATCAAAGGGCAGAAGATATTTATCTCCTGCGCCGAATATGACTCTATCGAGAACGTGGTCAATCTCATGCTCGCGCGTATCGAAGGCGCGCCGATAGGCATCAGGGGAATATCACTTTTTGTCGTCCCAAACAAAAGACTGAATGAACAGGGCGAACTGGTATTCAATGATGTGGCCTGTGCCGGAATATTCCATAAACTGGGTTATCGCGGCGCACCCATCACGCAGCTCAGCCTCGGAGAGAACGACGACTGCCGCGGCTGGCTCGTGGGAGAGCCCCATAAGGGTATCAGGTATATGTTCCAGATGATGAACGAGGCGCGGATCGACGTGGGAATGGGGGCGGTCGCTATTGCCTCCGCCGCCTATTACGCGGCCCTCGAGTATACGAAGGAGAGGCTTCAGGGAAGAAAGATCACATCGAAAGATCCGGCCGAACCGCAGATGCCGATTATCGAACACGCCGACGTCAAACGGATGCTCCTATTCCAGAAGGCTATCGTGGAGGGTTCTCTTTCTCTGATTTTCCAGTGTTCCAAATATACCGATCTGATTACGGTCCTTGAAGCGGGAGAAGAAAAGGAAAAGAATGAACTGCTCCTGGAGATCCTCACGCCGATAGCAAAGACCTATCCCTCGGAGATGGGTGTCCTCTCATGCAGCCAGGGGCTCCAGTGTCTGGGCGGCTATGGGTACTGCGATGAGTTTCCACTGGAACAGTACTACCGCGACGTGCGCATTCATCCCATTCACGAGGGAACCACGGGAATCCAGGGGATGGACCTTCTGGGCCGGAAAATGGTTATGAAGAACGGTAAGGCCCTTTTCCTCTACCTTGAGGAAGTGGGAAGCACAATTGCCGCGGCGAAAGGAATAGGTGAATTGGCGCCTCATGCGGAAAAACTGAGCGAGGCCCTGGAGTTGCTGAAAGAAGTTGCCCAGAGCCTGACGGAACTTGCCCTCAAGGGAGAGATTGAAATCTTTCTGGCCGACGCGACACTGTTTCTTGAATTCTTCGGTATCATTGCCATCGCCTGGCAATGGCTTCTCCAGGCCCTCAAGGCACATGAGGCCCTTGCGGGGGCTTCCGAGGACGACGAAACAGATTTTTACCGCGGGAAACTCCATACCTTCCGTTACTTCTTCGAATACGAACTGCCGAAGATTCAGGGACTTGCCGTGCGGCTGAAAAACAGCGGCGACGGGCTTACCGTCTCCATGAGGCCGGAGTATTTCAGCGAATAGCTTTGACGCATTCGTAAAAAGTCTGACATTCCCGCGTAGGCGGGAATCCATGGAGTGCTAAGTACTTGAAAACACTGGATTCACATCTTCATGGGAATGACAAAATTGTGCATATCTCGACTCTTTACGAGACCATCAGCTTTAAGAACGGCACAAAAAACAAGGAGGTTCGATATGAGTGGTTCGATTAAAATTCTGGTTAAATGCCCCGCTTGTGGCAAATCCCTTGTGAATCCTGATGTCAGGATTGATGATCTTCCTTCAATAGATCTTGAAAAAAAGACCGAAAAAAAGTCAGGTCATATTCATCTGAGTCAGATTTACGGCAGTTATAACAAAAAATTTGATGGCGTGGATGACATTGAAGGTGCTATTTGCAGCCTGTTCTGCCCGCACTGCGGCAATCCTTTTCCTGTGTATCAAACATGTGAATGCAAGGAGCCCATAGTTGGATTTCAATTACAGGCGGGGGGGGCCATAAAAGTTTGTTCCCGCAACGGGTGCAAAAACCATTCACTGGAGTTCGCAAATGTGAACGATACCTTTGAATTATTTCAGAGCCAGCACAAGACAGGTTTGAGCTGAGTCGGTAAGCATAAATAACTCATACACCTTGTTTGTCCTTTTGCTTGTTTTCTGTGTTGTGTCAAAGCTTGCATAACTCGTTATGCGCGCTTCAACACTCCCTGAGAACAAACAACATTACGGCGCAATCTGTATAACTTATTTATTTTTGATTCCTAACGCTGTTTCCTTCTCTTTACTTCTGACCTGACATACTTCCTTTGCCGCTTCTGTAGCGTTGGTAGGGTCTTTTTCTTTTGGGGGTTTTCTCTTCCTGCGGCGTGCTGTTTTCCTGAAGCGGGTCTTTTCCGATCCAGCGAGGGATAATCTTTTGCTTCCGGATAATTTCACGAAGCTTGGGAAGATCACGTTTGGTCACAAGTGTAAAGGCCTGGCCCCTTTTCCCCATTCGCCCGGAACGACCGGTACGATGAGTATATTGTGTTCCCTCCCATGGTAAATCCCAGTTTACGATATGGGATACATGTGTAAAATCAAGCCCCCTTCCGGCGACATCTGTGGCAATGAGGTAACGCAGTTTTCCTGTTTTGAACTGCCTGAATATGGAGGAACGCTTGTTTTGACTGAGTCCGGCGTGTATATACTCAATGTCTTTGTAGTGTTTCCGCATATCGCGGAATAGCGTGTCAACCCTGTGGCGGGCGTTGCAGAAGATGATTACCTGGCTGACATTTTCTTTCTCAAGATATTTTATGAGTTCCGCCTCCTTGCTATTCGGGTGGAGATAGGTGAAATAGTGTTCGATGCTTGCCGGTGCAGCCCGCTTTTTGATAAGAGAGATGTATTCGGGGTTCAGCAGATAATCATGGGAAAGCTTTGTGGTGTCATCCTCCATTGTTGCGGCGAAGAGGAGCGTCTGATGCCTATTGATCATGCAGGACATGATAAACTCAATGTCCTCGAGGAACCCTTCCTTTAAGAGTTCGTCCGCTTCATCGAGAACGACGCATTTCACGTTTGACAGACTGACGACCCCGTCATACAAAAGATCAATGAGCCGTCCCGGAGTCGCGACGAGGATATGCACCTCGTGTTTTATCTTGGCGACCTGAATCTCCTTGCTGAATCCGCCGAAAACGGCAAACGATACCACACCGGCTCCCGCGCCGATTTTCTCGATCTCATCCACATACTGAAGACATAATTCACGCGTCGGGACGATTACCAGACCCTGGATGGCATTCTGTGAGATATCGATTTTTTGAACAAGGGGAATCGCGCAGGCTGCCGTTTTCCCCGATCCCGTCTCCGCGAGGGCACAGAGATCCTGTCCTGAGGTAATGATGGAATAGGTAGCCTCCTGAATGGGGGTCATCTCCCTGTATCCCATCTTCTCGATCGCGTCGAGGACTTGTGAGGGAAGACCAAGTTCTCGGAACTTCGTGTGTTTCTCCTCTTTCTCTACCGGACCTTTCTCTACCGGACCTTTCTCTACCGGATTTATCCTCTTTCTTCCTGCTGGTCTCTCTTCTCTTTTCTCGACTGGGTATATTTTTTTCTTCTCCGCTGTGTGCTGTTGCTCTTTCTCTCCTGAAATTAAGGTTATAAAAGATTTCAGGCCTTTTAATATATCAAACTTCATGCACGTCATCCTTCTCTATTCGATAGTTTATCCCTGTATCAGGGGTTACGCGGCGGACTATACCACAACTTGTCTCTTTTGACGCATGATTATCGTCAGGGGGAATGTATAAAAGTGATTTTTCGGTTTTTAGGGGGATTTGGAAATGGCAAATGAAACCCATACCGTGTTTATTCGTACTTATTTACCACCCAACGTTTGGGATAAGCCGCTTGCGGGCGTGATCGCAAGGCGGCCTTGATCCCTTTGTTATATAGTATTTCTATTTTGGAATGTAAGCTACACACTCGATCTCAATCAACGCACCCAATGGGAGCCCGGCAACTTGCACAGTCGCTCTGGCAGGTTTGTGATCGCCAAATTCCGCACCATATATCTCATTCACTGATGAGAAATTTTCCAGATTGACAAGGAAAATGGTAGTCTTGGCAACATGGCTTAGATCAAGTTTTGCTGCAGCGAGGACCCTCCGTAGATTTTGCATCACCTGTCTTGTCTGGCTTTCAATATCAACCCCAATGAGCTTGCCTGTTGCAGGATCTATTCCGATCTGACCAGAGCAGAATACAAATTGACCAGCTTTGAGAGCTTGGGAATACGGCCCTATAGCAGAAGGAGCTTTATCTGTCGAAATCTCATCCATGGTTTCCAACACCTCCATTCATACAACGTGCTAATCAGCCGCGCGGCTTTTTGCGTCGGCTGAATTAGGCTTGTTATATGTTTTTGTCCTTCCTTCTTTTATCAAAATGACCTGAAGGAGGTAATGTTCTTTTTCTTGAAGAAAAATTTATTGAATCGGTCGGGCATATATCCCTGCATGTGTAGCAAGCAAAACAATCTGGTATTGTTTTTTTGTTGCCTTTCAAAATAGCACTCATTACCGTAGACGGGCAAACCGTCGCACATTTATCACAAGCAATACAAGTTTCATAGTTCACGTTTATCTTGACAAGACTTACTTTTTCCACAAGCCATCCTACTAATCCGAAGGGACAGAAAAAATGGCACCAAGGTCGATAAATAAATAGGCTGGCAAACAAGAGCACGCCAACAAAAAGCCCTCCAAGAAGGCCCATGTGCATTGGCTTATAGATCTTGAAAGGGTCAATTGGATCGATGATATCGATACCCCACAAAAAAGAGATAAACGTAAACACGCCAAAAAATACGAACCGGATGGTATTCGTCAGGACAAAAGGCGGCTTGATCTGTTTGCCAATAACTGCCTTCAGTTTTTCGGTTTGATTGATTCGGAAAATCAGGTCTTGCAGAGTACCGGCCTGACAGCCCCACGCGCAAATGTATTTGTTTGCAAAAAACACGAATGCCAAAAAAATAGAAAGGGCAATCATTCGAGGGGGAAAGATGGTATGTGCAGTGCCATAAAGGTGAATTGCGTCCTTCACGGTACCCATTGGGCTGGGGTCTGATCCCATTACCACCCCAAAGATCATAACAGACGTAAAAAGCAACCAATTCTTGATATTAGAAGTCATTTTCTGTCTTTTGGAGAGAATGAAAACCATTGATAAAAAGATAAACCATAGAAGAAACTTGATCGGGATCTTAACCCAGTTCTTGCTGGCATGTTCTGCGTCCAATGCCAGTTTTTTTGTAACCAAGGAGGTTATTTGATCGTGTGTGCCGTATACATCAAGTTGTTTTTCCAGATCAGTTTTTACTTTAAGGTCAAATAACTCTTTCAAGACTGCTTCCGACAATTGATTGGCTTGACCGAATTGAATAACAGTCATTTCTTTATCGATTATTAATTTTGCAGGTGCTTGCAACTGCTCAGACTTTCCTCCCCAGATTTGCGTAGAGATTATTGATAGCCCAATAACGAGAACAATAATTGAAATAAAATATAGTGCTGTTCTTAATCGCGAATGTTTTTCCATTTTTTCATACCTTTGGTTTCATGGATTCCGAGTATATAACGACCGAGTTCACCAGCGGCAAAACGCGCAGCGGTTTGCCGTCAGGTGTAGCGAATGGTTGGGCATTTCTTTATAGTTGTGCTTTCATCAGATGCCCGAATCTTCCAACCATAAGTTTGTCTGCTCGATCCTTGAAAAAACGTGAATTAATTTCATCAGGATTAATATCATCAACTTGTGTAAAGCCGATATTTTTCAAATCATTTATCAGTGAGTTTGGATCATAAAAAGCATGCCATGGTTCTCCGAAACTTCTGACTTTTTTAGATAGCAAACGAAAAATCAATCTGCGCATAAAACTCTGAGAAGAAGGGGGAACCACATAATCGAAGACAATTTCACTTCCCGAAGGGCTATGTGAGGAGACATGTTTTAGTGTTTCCATCATAGTTTCACGGGGTAAATACATTGTTACACCAAGCCATGAAAAAAAAGAGGGCTGATTCGTTCTGAACCCGGTTTTTTGCAACTGGCCAACCAATGACTGATCTTCAAAGTCTACTGGAACAAAAGCCAAGGTTTCAGGAACGGCTATCTGTGCCGTGTTAAGTTGTTGTTGTTTCCATTCTTGTGTCGCTGGATAGTCAACTTCAAATACTTTCAACCCGTCAGAAGAATATGGATTACGATAAGCAAATGTATCGAGTCCGGCACCAAGAATAACGTATTGTCGGACTCCACGCTTGATTGCTAAAGAAAGTTCATCCTCAACAAATCTGCTGCGTGCGACTACAATAGCTCGAAGATAGTTATGTAATCTTGTTTTAAATTTTCGTTTTTCTATACGAATTTCGGAATTACCTTTAGCCCCTATAATTTTTAACGCTATTGGATCTTCAAATACCTTTGGGTTGTCAAAAATTTGATGTGCTGCCCGCATTATTGCAATCTTATACGCAGTTAAGCTGGGGGTGTTTTGTTTCACAGTCTTCTCCAGGTGATTGTGTTTGCCGAACGCCCCGGATAACCGGCAGGGAAAAGCTTCACCTTTTTCCTGCCCGGGTTCATCCGGTTGTTATATGGCCTTATTTATTGGGGAGGCCAGGAACGTTTTATTGATGTATCATCCCTTTTTGGCGAGAGCCGTAATCCAATTTTTTTCAGGAATGTCAAAAATCGCAACGTCAAAATATCCGGCTTCAGTTAGGAATTCACGGTATTCCTCTGGAGTATGAAGCATCATATCGCCCCATTTGGCCCATTCTAAATTTCGTTCCTCGAATTTCTCATGCTTATATACCTCATTGGCTATCAATAAGGTACCGCCTGGTTTCAGAACGCGATTTATTTCTTTTAGGTCATCAATTAAATTCGGCCAGAAATAGTAGGCCTCAAAAGCCGTGACGAGATTGAACATGCCATCGGGGAATGGCAGTGAAGAAACAGAACCATGCATTATTTCAACATGCCCGTTGCCAACAAACTTTTTATTGATTTTCCGGGCTAATTGTACCATTTCTTCGGAATAATCAATTCCGCAGACTTTCCCGCTTGATGAAATATGAGCCAGCTCCTGGACGGCTTTTCCGCCGCCACAGCCCACATCGAGTATAAATGCATCAAGATTGATAGAAATATGGCTCAGGCCCCAGCGCCTCAGATTGCCATGCCCTGTATTCATGCCCATTCCAACAAATCTGCCGAACAAACCTGTAGGTTTGCGGCATTGTCTAACCATTTTTTCCATAAATCCCATAAACCCATCCTTAATCCATATAACGATTTAATAAGCGGCGCGGTATTTTTGCGTCCGCTTAATTTTTTTGTTATGTGATTCACTATCAATCACTAATATTTTTTGATAAGTCTTTGCATCCTTTTAACTGGCATATCTCTTAAATTATTGTAAAATTTATTTCTGAATTTGGGAATCTTCGTTAACAACATCATCACAGCAGTGGCAATTCGAACACCATAGTCTTTCTGGGGAAAGTCATACTTTCCATGCTCTTTAAAATACCTGTGATCTGCCTGCCATACCATGCGAAACCGACCCCAAATATCATCACGGAATATTTTATGACCGCCGACTCCAAGAAAATTTTTTGGTTTGATATAATTTTGTTCGGAAAAACGTACCAACCGTTCTGTAAAATTCTGTAACAGGTTATCTATTTCAAGGGAATCTTCACTTTCGTCAGTTATAATATCAACATGATTTGAATCTTGCCTGGCAAATGAAGACGCTTCAAGATACTGAATGAGATTAGGTGTTTGACTCAAGGGACCGGAAATGATGTACCCAATTTGCTTCCCAACCAGGGATGGTGTGTGATTCCAAAAAAATGCACGATCATAAAAGGTTTTCCATTTTGAAGACAAAAATCGTCCTTTGACAGATCCGGCGAATACTATAATATCCGATGTTCGGACATGATTATTATAAAAGTCGGTAAATCCGTCCTTATACTGGCACTTGTAATCGTAACCACACCGCACACATCCTAAGCATCCACCTTTTATATTAATATTATCAAGCTGAACTACTTCCACATTATTCTCAGAATTAAATGCTTCCAGAAATCTATTGACCATTTTCATTAGATTTGAGTTATTGTCTGATGAATCCGTTAAGACAATGATTTTTTTACCGTCGGGATGAATTTTATTTTTCGCAGGTGATGGTTGATAGTTAAACGTACTGTATGTCAGAGGCTTAAACAATTTTGATGTTGCATGTTTATTCCGAATCGCATTGAAAAAACTTTCAGCAAAAATAATCATATTATTTCTTTCATCTTTTTTTCTTAAGTCAACAAGATCAAGAGAAAGCCCGTCAGTGTATTTCATCTCGAGATCTTCAGTAACAGATCTAATATAGTTATGAGCAATATGATCAAAATAGTGAATCGAGGTTGATAACGCTGCGGTATATTTGTTTTTGAAAGCATCCTTTGCTGATCTTTCTGAAATCAATTCTATAAATCGCATATACTGAGCGGATACAACCAGCACCCATAAACCAAAAGCCCATAAGACGCCATCTGAGTCGTTAATTTCATTGATTATTGTCTCAAAATAATCAGTATCTTTCTCCAGCTTTTTAATGTTTTTTGCAATATGAATAACTCTAAACTCATGCTGTGGAAATTTTTTTTGGATAAAATTTACATATTGCAGAGTGACGCTCGACTCACCTTTTGGGCTTCCATTTAGCACAGTAATCTTCATTGCATATTTCCTTTAAAATCGTATTTGCATAATGAAAAAATCAGCCGGAGCGTAGCGATCGGCTGGATTGATTGGTTATGCGTCTTCACTGATCATCTCTCAATTGCGGTGACGGAATAGATGAGTTACTTGTTTCAAAGAATCCATCAATTACCAAAAAACTCTCCCATTTGCATGAGGATTGAAATGTCCCCTTGAGTTTTATATTTCTTTTCCATGAACATTTTTTGACCGTCCGCTTTTTTTGTCAATATGTCCATCCAGACTTCGAAGGGTGAATCAATGATCAGGTCGGGATTGTTGATCTTTCCCAAGCCGGTCTTCAAGTTTTCATTTTCGATTATGAAATAGCATTCCCCCGTCACCTGTCCTGAAAAATTAAACTGCACGGTGAGCCGGGCGTCCATGGCGTTATGTGCATTAAATGAGAATTTCATCAACATCAGGAAGGTTTCGATTGAGTCCGGACGCGGAACCAGGCTTCTCTTCTGGGCTTCTCCCATGGTGACGCCCTCGTTTATGCATGTCTGCCACATCAGGTTCCCCAGGGGCGCCATCTCTTCAAAGGTGGTAATCGGCTTTCTTATTCTGTCCATGGTTTCCTGAGATATCTTCATGGACTGAACCAATTCCCGCCCGCCCTGAATCAGGGCCTCACGGATATCGGATATCTTTTTGCTGGTAGATTCTCGTGTAAACATTTCTGATGACGTCCGATATATCTCCGCTACGAGCCGCTGCTTGGGAAACATGAAATTCACGTAGAATTTCAGCGCATCGAATACACTTTCTTCCGGGAAACCGGCTACGGAAAGGACCACGACAGGCGGTGCTTCGTGCCGGGAAGGATGCCTTGTGACATCATCACGTTTTTCGAAAAAAGGAAGCGAAACAGGAAGCGTTCGCTCGATAAATGTTTTCATCAGGGCATTCACGGTATAGTGGAAAAGCGGGGTGGCTAGTATCACAAGATCGCTGTCCAGATACGTGGGGAGAATTTCTTTTGTCATATCGTCTTTGTGGATGCACATCCCGGGAGTCTTGGTCCAGCAGGTAAAGCATCCGATACAGTATCTGATCTTTTTCTTGCGAAGTTCGATAACCTCCACCTCGGCACCCACCTCGCGCATACCGTGGACTAGATAATCCAACACGATTTCTGTTTTACTGACATCCCCTGTCCGGGCACTTGAATTGAGAGCTAATACCTTCATGTGACTCCTCCTTTGGGCTTGCTCATAACGCAATTTTAAGGGCCGGGCATGATTGCCGTGGCATGAGTTAGCTGCCACAGCAGTCTTTTTGAAAAGGCTGTCCAAAAGCGTCCAGGATTGCCCGGTCCCTCTTCAAAATGATGTTAGGTGTTTTTCCTCTTATAGCCATACAGCCCAGTCGCCATAGTCAAATGTTCCGCTGCCATGATGCAATTTGCCCTCAGCCTTCAATTGCCGAAAAGCGTCACGCATTCGGACTAGAATCTCAGGCTGAATATTCAAAGTGTGATGCGCCGGAAACACCTGCTTTACCGGCAGTGCCGACACCCGCTCCAGAGAGTTAATGTATGCCTCTGGATCGGTGGACGGATAGTAGGCAAAGAGCGTGTCTTGATAAGCCAAGTCACCAGTGAAAAGGTAACCGCGCTCCTTTTCCCAAAAACACATATGACCCGGCGAATGACCGGGCGTATGCACTATTTGAACAAAGCGGTTTCCAATATTCATAACTTCATTACCCTTTAGCACTTTTGTCGGCTTACCCTGAAAGAATTCATATTTGTTTACATCAAAACCTTCCGGCAGGTCACATCGGTCAACGACCATGCCTTTAATTTGTTCCATTGTTAGAGGAAATTCCCCGCTAAGCCAGTTCAGTTCATCTTCATGGGCGTAAAAATCTGGAAAGTATTTATGACCGCCAATATGATCCCAGTGAATGTGGGTGGCTACTGCGGTAATCAGTTTGTCAGTCAGCTTTATGACTTGGTCATAAATATTACAGATTCCGAGCCCGGTATCAATCAGCAAACTTTGTTCAGAGCCATTCAAGAGATAACAATGCGTTTCCTCCCAGTGGCGGTATTCGCTTATGATATAAGTTTCCTTGTCGATTTGATCTATTGTAAACCAATCGTCCATTTGGCTTTCTCTTCAATTTTTCTTTTACCGAGTTCCTGTTTATATATCCTTAGCTCCGATGTACGGCGCCCACCTAATGCCTGTTTCAACGGCTTTGCTCAGAGCGGCAGAAGCCGCGGCGGGGAAGGTCCGCTGTAAATACTCGTTATGTACTTTTGTTCTTCTGACCAATCACATACAAGGCTTTTGTGTTATCACCGATCAGCTTTGATATCTTAATTGTAAATCCAGTATCTTCCATAATTGATGTTAAATCTTGCAAGGAAAAGGAGTGTACATGTGGTATTATGTGGACATAACACCTAATTCAGCTTTCTTGTTTTTTCTTAGGTCCGGGTTTTTGCTTTTGTAACAAACGACCTGTCAGCTTTTCAATCTTATTCACAAAATCGAAATCACCTGCGGGACGCCCTGTCCTTGTCGAT
>Ga0268277_1000152_pt1 | contig 56166 bp, 48 predicted proteins | sample saktaG_5_FD_190132 | JGI IMG/M metagenome (GOLD analysis project Ga0268277, IMG submission 190132) | Saline water microbial communities from Sakinaw Lake, British Columbia, Canada - sak_2010_1_5_50m | ecosystem: Environmental > Aquatic > Non-marine Saline and Alkaline > Saline ... | reverse complement strand
GGTTGTGCAGATAGCCACCAGGCTTGCCACTGGCGAAACCAGAGAAAATGCAGTCAAAATGCCCCCTGGAGTAACGAGACACATCGTGTTAGAGGGTAGAGCTTTGAGGATCAACTTCCCGCTGTCGGTGCTGAAGGCAGAAGGGATGTCGTTGGAGGAGAAGAACGAGGTGCTGAAAGAGTTTCTCAGAAAGAAGAAGCCCCGGCGTTACGAAGAACCGACGTTCATGTACGACGAATAGATTCCCTCTAGCAGCCTGTCGGAGAGGGCATGCTCCCAGACTTCGGAAGTCTTCTCCGACAAGCTCCTGGCAGCGTAGTACACTTACTCTCCAAGGAGACTGCCATGCCGATCACGCCCGAGATCATCCGTAGTCACCTGGCCGAGCTTCCCCGCCGTCGCTCCCTCGACGCCGCCCTGGAGCTCTTCGACGCCCTGGGCTACGGGTACGCCGACGAGCTGCCCCTCCCCACCCGCGACTGGCCTGCGGGCGTGCAAAGCCTGGTGAGCCAAAACGCCGAGTCCCCCATCTACCTGGCCCAGCACCGCGACTTCCACGTGGTCTACACCCACCTCACCACCGATGACCTGTTCCGTACTGTTGAACGGCCCATCGTGGAGCACACCCTGCACAAGCTGCATCCCTACGCCCTGTTCGTCTTCGCCAACCGCGACCTGACGCTGTGGGATTTCGTCAACGTGAAGTACGCGGCCGAGGACGGCGCCCGCCCCTTCGACCAGGCTCAGGGCAGGCGCCGCACCATCCGCCGCATCCACGTGGGGCCGACGGAGCGGCTGCACACCGCCGCCCAGCGCGTGGCCCTGCTGGCCGTGCCCGCTCCCGACACCAGCGCCCTCGAACTGCAAAGCCGCCACGACCAGGCTTTCGACGTCGAAGAGGTCACCAGGCAGTTCTACCGCGACTACGTGGGGGTATTCGACGCGCTGTGCAAGGACATCGCCCGGCGCAATCCCCACTGCCCGGCCGAGATCGAGGCCCAGCAACTCCTCGACCGCCTGCTGTTCCTCTACTTCATCCAGAAGAAAGGCTGGCTCGACGGCCAACTCGACTATCTCTACCAGCACTTCCAGGCCCACTACCGGGCCGATCCAGACGGCACCAGCTTCTACGGCGATTTCCTCTTCCCCCTGTTCGTGGCCCTGTCCAACGAGGGCGCGGCCTTCCCCAGCCTGGGCGACGTCCCCTTCCTCAACGGCGGCCTGTTCGAGGTATCTGCTGACACGCCCCTGGCCGATCAACTCGTCGTGGGCAACGCGGTCTTCCATTCCGTATTCGATGACCTGCTGGAGCGCTACAACTTCACCGTGCGTGAGGACACCCCGCTGGACGTGGAGGTGGCCATTGATCCGGAGATGCTGGGCCAGATCTTCGAGAACCTGGTGTTGGGTCTGGAGCGGGGCGAAGACCGCCGCAAGGCCACCGGCTCCTACTACACCCCCCGCGTCATCGTCCACTTCATGTGCCGCCAGGCCCTCAAAGAATGTCTGGCCGCCGAGAGCGGCCTCGATCCCGCCCGCCTGGAAGCGCTGATGGACGTCGGCCCGGCCGAGCAGTTGACGCCAGAAGAGGTGGCTGAGCTGGGCGAGACGATCACCGAGCCGCAAGCTCGCCTGTTGCGCGGGTTGGTGGAGGGAGCGCGGGTGCTCGATCCCGCCGTGGGGTCGGGCGCTTTCCTGGTGGGGATGCTCTACCAGATGGTGGCCCTGACCAGGCTGCTGGACGTGCGGCTGCACGGTCAGAAGCGGGTGCAGCGTCGCAACTACGACTACGACCTCAAGCGGGGCTTCATCGAGCGCAACCTGTACGGGGTGGACATCCAGTCCGAGGCAGTGCGCATCTGCGAGCTGCGGCTGTGGCTCAGCCTGATGGTGGACTACGAGCGGCGGGCTGGCGAAGCAGTGCCCACCCTGCCCAACCTGAGCTACCGCGTGCGGGTGGGCGACAGCCTGATCGAGCGGCTGTTTGGCGAGCCGGTGCAACTGGACGAGCTGGCTGACGACGCCGTGGCCCGCCAACTGATTGACCGCATCCAGACCGAGAAGCGAGGCTATTTCCAAGAGCCCAACCTGTGGGAGAAACAGCGGCGCGAGCTGCGCATCCTGGGGCTACTGTGCGAGCTGGCGGCCAAACTGGTGGGAGCCAAGCGAGGCGCCGTGCTGACCCAGATGTCGGCGCAGGTGCCCTCAATGGGTGACGAGTTTTTGTCCAGGGAGCATCGCAAACTGAAAGAAGCGTTTGAGGCGGAGCTGACCCGCTACGCCGGTCTGATGGAACAGGTGAAGGGAGTGTACGACCAGGTGCGGGCCATGCAGAATGGCGAAGTGGGGGACGTGGGCGCCCTCCGCGCCCAACTGGGGCTGTCCTTCTTATGGCGGCTGGACTTTGCCGAGGTCTTCGCCGACAAGGGTGGGTTTGACGTGGTGATCGCCAATCCGCCGTACATCCGCCAGGAGCGGTTCTCTGACCAGAAGCCGCTGCTCAAAGCAGCCTTCACCGACGTGTACCACGGCGTGGCCGACCTGTACGTCTACTTCTATCGCCGGGGATTGGCCCTGGCCCGGCCAAAGGGTGTGCTGACCTTCATCAGCTCCAACAAGTTCTTCCGCGCCGGTTACGGTCAGGGGTTGCGCGCCTACCTGCGGGACAACACCTGGTTGAAGACCGTGATTGACTTTGGCGACCTGCCCATCTTTGAGGCCACCACTTACCCCTGCGTGCTGGTAACTGCCAATCGTCGTCCTGGCGATGGCGAGGCGGCGGCGCAAGCGCTGAACGTGCGCAGCATGGCCACGTTGGAATACCTGGCCGACGCCGTGCAGCGCGAGGGTTGGCCCCAGCCGCAGCGAAGCCTGCGTCGTGACGGGTGGGCCTTTGAGCGGCCCGAAGTGTTGACCCTGTTGGAGAAGTTGCGCCGCAGCGGGACGCCGCTGGGGGAGTACATAGGTGGGCGGTTCTATCGGGGCATTGTAACCGGGCTGAACGAAGCTTTTGTCATTGACCAAGCCACCCGGGACCGGCTCATGGCCGAGGATCCCCACAGTGCAGCGATCATCAAACCCTGGTTGCAAGGACGGGACATCAAACGATGGCGGGTGAATTGGCCACAGTTGTATTTGCTGTACGTAGGGTGGGATTGCAAGATCAAACGTTACCCTGCCGCCTTGGCACACCTCAAACGATTCAAAAAGGCGTTAGCGAAAAGGCCAGAGGTCAAAGATGGACGCTTCCCTTGGTACGCCCTCAGTCGTTATGCTTCCCAGTACTACCTGGAGTTTGATAAACCGAAGATAGTATGGCCTAATCTGTGTATTGAACCTCGCTTTGCTTTGGATCTTGAAAAGTGTTATGTGAGTGCCCCTGCCAATATTCTGCCTATCGCACCGGATGAGTTATTCCTGGTAGGCATCCTGAATTCATCAGCGGTGTCTTGGTTTATGAAGCAAATCGCGGCTGAGCGAGCAGGTGGCTTTATCGAGTACAAACCCATCTACGTAACTCAGATACCCATCCCGGATACTACCCCAATCCAACGCGCCGCCATCGAAGCCCTGGTGCGCAAGCTGCTGGATGCGGAGGGCCAGGGGCCACAGGTGGCGGAGTGGGAGCGGGAGTTGAATGGGCTGGTGTATGAGTTGTATGGGTTGACGGAGGGGGACGTTGGGATGGTGGAGGGTTTGGACCACGAATGACACGAAAGGGGGCGAAAGGCACGAAAGGGCTTCGTGCTTTTCGTGGCTTTTCGCTTGTTTCGTGATCCAAAGCACCGACGCGGAGATTGACGCGCTGGTGTATGAGTTGTATGCGTTGACGGAGGAGGAAGTGAACGTGGTGGAGGGAGTGAGGACCTCGTAGCCAAGGCGGACTCACTGCTAGCGCCCCTTGAGCAGGGAGACAAGTCAGAAGCCAAGCGCTTGGAAGCGGAAGTTGATCCTATGGTGCAGGCGCTATATGGAGGTAAGCAAGCCGAGTGAAAGGAGAAGCCCGTGTCTGAAGAGATTCACTGCGAAGTGCTTAGGATTACATGGCCCGACTGGTCGTCAGTTTCCGATGAATCGAAAGAGAACATCTGGCAAGTACTGAGCCAGCGGGTTGAGGATGGAGAAGCCCCCAGCCGCAGAGGCTTCGTGGGGGCAACCAGGTTTGAGGACATCATTGCTGGATTTTTCGCTCACGAGGGTCGCCGCTTGGGAGTTCAATATGATGAGGATTGGAACAAAGAAGATAGGGAAGCTGCAGAGTTTGAGCATCTATTCTTCGCTTTGGTTCTCAGTCAAGGACAAGTTATACTGCAGCGCAAGCGGATCGGCCGCGAGTTCGTCACGATCAATATGCGGACGATGCGACGCGAATTTTTCAATTTGCTTGGAGTGGTGTTCCAGCGTGCTGGCTTTCCCAGTGATCGCATCGTCAGGCAACCATTTCACGAGGAACGCCAAAAGGATTACCTCATCCAGATCTTCAACACTTATCCATCTACATTGATTAGAGTAAGTAACTTGTTGGGTCGGAAGGTGCCTGAAGATGTAAGACTATTCAATCCAGATATTGATAAGGATTTGATACTCAAGCAAGTGCTTAACGGTGATTACCAGCATGTGGACGAGCTTGAAGCGAAGGCTGGGGAAACGGAGGACAGCGACCTACGGAACGCGACGTCGATTAGAGCTGCAATGCTCGCCGGAGACCCTAGAGAAGTACGAGCTATTGTAGAAGCGCAAGAGAGAACGTTCAGGAAGACCCAGCATGAACGGTTTACCATGCAGCTTGACACCGAAACGGGCGAGCAAGTCAAGGAGGCAGACCTGGACCGGGTGGTCAGAATCATACGAACAGAGTATTTCATTCCAGAGCACTTAGTGCGGTCACAGGTCAGTCTGGGTCCGTTGTTTGACTGGGCAAAAGAGAAGGATGATGCCAGCGATGACAGACAAAGTGGATGAAATCAGCAAGAAACTTGTAGCGGGGCAGCCACTCGGCGATGAAACGGATATTTCGCTCGAAGAGTTTATTGCTCTGTACCAGAAGATTGGTCAACAAGCAAACACGAAACAACGGGTTGATATCGTTCTTCTGAATGATCGCGCCTTTGTTCAATTCACAGATCTGCCACCAGGTAATGGTATAGTGTACATCAAATCAGAACGTCGCCTGACCCGTCAAGATTTCTCCCGGACGGTCGCTAATCCAGTATTTCACGGTGATGTCCTCGCCAGCACGATCAAAGAACAGATCAAGGAAGATCGCAGCAACATTTTGCTCTCTGGGGCTATTGGCCTACTCTTCACCGCTCTGCTTTTTTCACTGGGTAACTCGGTCGCTCCTAATTACCCGGCCTATTTGATCACCCCTAATAGCTTCCCAGCTACGGAACGAGCCATCAACATGATAGTGAAGGTCAACGAGATGCTGCTGACGAGTGCAACTCTATTCCTAAGTGTTTTCCTGGTCTTCACAGTAGCTCAAAGCGCCAAGCTACAAGAGGACATTCGGCTATTCGACACCGGCCTGCTCCACAAGTTTGAGCACGACGATCGATTGGTCACTGTCATTGCCATTGTTAGTCTGATTTTGAGCGTACTGAATGTCACGCTGCTTGGCTTGCCAGTGTCCTTGGATGTCACTGCGTGGAATATGCTCGGATACACAGTCACACTTAACAAGCTTTCGCTGATAAGCCCTCTGATAACTGGTCTCACAATTGGAGCCCTGATCTACTGTTTTCTTGTCCTGTTGTATTATCTCAAGAGGATGATGCTTATCACCAATCGTGACATGAGTGCGAAAGTCTTGGAGAGAGCTCGGAGCCACCATCTCCACCATCAAGGAACTCTGCCAGCAAGTCGGGACGACGGATCAGCAGATCAAAGTGCTGGTGTATAAGATGTATGGGTTGACAGAGGAGGAGATTGGAGTGGTGGAGGGTTTGGACCACGAATGACACGAAAGGAGGCGAAAGGCGCGAAAGCGTTTCGTGCTTTTCGTGTTTTTTCGCTTGTTTCGTGATCCAAAGCACCGACGCGCGGAGATGGACGCGCTGGTGTATGAGTCGTATGGGTTGACTGAAGAAGAGATTGCTATTGTGAAGGGAGGGAGGAATGAGTACCATTGACCTAGAAACTCTTTTGAATCTGGTCGGCACACTGGACGACAGCGACGACCCTAACAGCGCCCGCGCCCGCTTTCGGGCCTACCTGCAGGAAAGTACCCACAGCGTCGGCGACCTGCGGGCCTATGTGGACGCCGCTCTCTCCTCCAGCGGTGAGCAATACAACAAGGCACTGCAAGACCTAATCAATCACGCCGGTTACCTGCTGGGCTTTGAAGTGGAGTTCGGTCGCTATCGTGGCGTGCCGGGGCAAATTGGCTTCGATGGCCTGTGGCGTTCGCCCACCGGCCAGGCGCTAGTTGTGGAAGCTAAAACCACTGACGTGTACACCGTCAAGACGGCCACTCTTCTGGGTTACGTCAACGACCTGGTGTCTGCGGGCCAACTCGAGAGACCTGGTCAAGCCATCGGGCTTTACATCTACGGTCGGTTTGATGCTGCCACGAGCCAACTGGAGAAGGCCATCATCGCCGAGGGGCGTCAGGAACAACTGCGTGTGGCCAGCGTGGATGCGCTGTTGAACCTGCTAGAACTCAAGCAGGAATACGAATTGGAGCACGAGACAGTCTTTCAACTCCTGCTCCCGTCTCCTGTCCGGGTGGATACCATTATCAATCTGATCTTCGACATCACCTCTCAGGAGCGACGAGCGGCGGTCGAAGAAGCGCCGGCTCTCGTACAGCCTGAACAGCCCACTGCAGAAAAGCAGATCAACTATTATCTGCTGCCAGCGGCTGATTCCGAGGATGGAATGCCCGTGTTGGAAAACCTGCATCACTGGCTGGACCGAGGCATGTGGGGGTTGGGACAGCGCACCGGCTATCGTAAGTCTTTCCGCTCTGGCGACAGGCTGTGCTTCTACGCCGTACGCATCGGCGTCGTGGTCGAATGCACGGTCACTTCCCCTGCATTCGACCTGGACCGTAAGAAAAGCCCCAAGCCCCACCTGGAGGTGCCTTACGGCATCCGGCTGAAGGACGTGCGCTGGTTCGAGGACACCCCGATAGCTCTGACACCGGAGGTACGGGCCGAACTCAGCGCTTTCGAGGGACGTGACCTCAACAAGGGGTGGGCTTGGTTTGTGCAGGGCACAAGCAAGTTAACGGCAGAAGACTTTGAGCTTTTGACGGGGCTGAGGAAGCCTGGGCAGGGATAGCGAGTCACAGAACGGGGAATGATCACACTGAAAGGGTTTCAGTGGTCTCAGGGGTTTCAGTGAAGTCAGTGGTTCAGCGGACGTGCGGAGATTGACGCGCTGGTGCATGAGTTGTATGGGCTGACGGAGGAGGAGATTGGGACGGTGGAGGGTTTGAACCACGAATGACACGAAAGGAGGCGAAAGGCGCGAAAGGGTTTCGTGCTTTTCGTGGCTTTTCGCTTGCTTCGTGATCCAAAGCACCGACGCGCGGAGATTGACGCGCTGGTGTATGAGTTGTATGGGTTGATGGGGGAGGAGACTTGAAGTGGGAGGGAGCCCCTAATCTATCTGATCAGGGAACTCTTTGGCAAAGAAGTCGCGAACGGTGAGGATGGGGATGCCTGCGTACCCGCCTAGGTCCAGGAGGTGATGGTCGCCAGACACAACGCAGACGGCACCAGCGACGGTGGCACAGCGGAGGAAAACGTCATCGTCTGGGTCGGCTACCACGATGGGATCTCCTTCTGGCACCTCAAAGACAGAAGCCAGGTTCAGAGCATAAGCGACCAGTTCCTCGGAGGCCAGTCCGAGTTGCTCCAGACGAGGTTGGAGTCGTTCGTAGGACAGCACTTCAGCCAGCTCGACGAGCATAGAAGGGGCTATGCACAACTCGACTTCACCCGCTTCGGCCAGACACAGCAATTTCCAGGGCATCCCCCGCCATAGCAAACCGGAAACCCAGACGTTGGTGTCAATCACGATGCGCACGGCTTACCTCGCTCGTCGCTGACGTCGAACCTCGTGGACGATCTCGTTGATCTCTTCCAGGGACAAAGGTTCCTCTTCTGGAGCGTGAGCCACGATACTCGTCACTGGAGGTGGCGTGACGCGCTTGAGGTGCACAGTGTCCCCTTCCACCCAGACGACGAAGCGATCTGAGGGACGAAAACGAGCGGCGACCTCTGCGGGCAGCTTCAGGGTGTGCCGTGAGGTTAGTTCGGCTATCTCGACCATCTTGGCCTCCTCATTCGGTAAGTAGACTGCTTTGGATAGTATACTATATCCACTACACGATGTCAATCTTGTGCTGGAGTGGGAAGGGGCCTCAGTGGTCTCAGAGGCTTCAGCGGGGTCAGTGGTTAAGGGGACGAGGCAACGGATGGGAGCGGATACCAGGGAGGACGCAAGTGACTTCCAGGAAAATAATCCCCCAAAAACACCGATGATTATTGCTGCCTGGGCTCTGGATCTTCGCCGACCGCACGGGCATGAAGTGCCCGTGCTACAGAACAGCGCCCGATAAATCGGGCTCTTCGCCGCCAAATACCCAGAAAACCATCGTTCAAGGGTGATTTATCACCCGCTACTCCGTAGCCCGACGACTTCATCGTCGGGCGGGTCGTGGCAACCTTGGGAGGTTTCGAATTCTGGAATTCCCTAACCCCATACACAGCTTCTAACAATTGGGCAAGAAATAAAGACGGGATTGATGGTACTCCACCAACTGCATCACCAATAGCACCCAAGGCGCCATAGACACAGGGGAAAACCCTCCCGTCAACGACTGCTATTATAGCACATTTCCTTCCGAAAGGAAAACCAAATGCCCCACGACATCATAGACAACCGCACGCGGGAGCTGGCTCCCGAAATCAACAACTTCCTGGCCGATAGCATCCGCGCCCACTTCGCCGTCGGCTATTTCTTCCTGTCGGGCTTTCAGGCCATCGCCGAGCACATCCCCCACCTGGATCAACTGCGCCTGCTCATTGGCAACGTCACCAATCGCCAGACTATCGAGCAACTGGCCGAGGGCACCCACCACCTGGCGACCCTGCAACGGGCGGTGCGCCGCGAACGGATGGCCTCCGCCCAGGCTCCTCTCATCCGCGCTGAGACCGCCGACTCCATCCAGACCACCCTGGAGCTTCTGGACCAGACCGACGACGCCCAGGCCCTGGTGCTCTCCCTGGCCGACCTCATCGCCCAGGGCAAGGTGCAGGTGAAGGTCTACACCCGCGGCCGCCTGCACGCCAAAGCCTACCTGTTCGACTTCGACCCGGCCCGCATCCGCGCCCAGACCGGCGCGGCCATCGTGGGCAGCTCCAACCTGTCGCTGGGCGGCGTCAGCCACAACACGGAGCTCAACGTCCGCGTGTTCGGCGACGGCAACCACGCCGAGCTCTCCCGCTGGTTCAACGAGCTGTGGGACGAAGCCGAGGACTTCGACGCGGACCTGATCCGCGAGCTGCGCCGCTCCTGGGCCGCCAGCCAGGTGCCCACCCCGGCAGGCCTCCGCCCTGTCAGCCCCCACGACGTCTACCTCAAGACCCTCTACACCCTGGTCAAGGACCGGCTGGAGGGCCGCCGCGACACGGAGCTCCTGTGGGAAGCGGAGATGCCGGAGCTGGCCGACTTTCAGCGGGTGGCCGTCCGCCAGGCCGTCAAGATCCTGGATACCTACCACGGCGTCTTCGTGGCCGATGTGGTGGGCCTGGGCAAGACCTACATCGGCACCACCCTGCTCAAGCACTACGCCCTCTATCGCGGCGCCCGCCCGCTGGTGGTCTGCCCTGCCTCGCTGGTGGAGATGTGGGAGTGGTTCATGGAACGCTACCAGATTGACGCCCCCGTCATCTCCATGGGCCTCCTCAGCCAGAAGGGCCACGAGCGGATGCTGGCCGACAACTGGCGCTACCGTGACCGCGATCTGGTGCTGGTAGACGAGTCCCAGAACTTTCGCTACGGTGATACCCAGCGCTACGCCGCCCTGCAATTGTTCACCCAGACCCGGCCCACCATCCTGCTGACCGCCACGCCCCGCGCCACCACCGCCTGGGACATCTACCACCAGATCAAGCTCTGGCATCCCCAGGATACCACCAGCATCCCCATTAACCCGCCCAACCTGCCGGAGTTCTTCCGCAAGGTGGAGCCGCGCAACGAGGAGCCGCCCAGCCGTGACCTGCAGGAGATCCTCAACCACGTCCTCATCCGCCGTACCCGCCACCACATCCGCACCTACTACCCCGACGCCCAGATCAACGGCCAGCCCCTGGTCTTCCCCGACCGCGAGTTGGAGACCATCACCTACAGCATCGAGGACACCTACCGTGCCCCGGGCGACACGGCGGGGGAGAGCCGCGTCTACCAGCGCCTGCACGACCTGATGGGCCAGCTCACCTACGCCCGCTATGCCCTGTTCGACTACGTTCTGCCCGAACACCAGCACGAGCCTAATTACGGGGAACTTCAACGAGCGGGCGCTGCCCTGCGCGGTCTGATGCGGGTCATGCTCTTCAAGCGTTTCGAGTCCAGCGTCCACGCCTTCCGCCAGACCGTCAACCGCCTGCGAAACCTGCAGCGCGCTTTCCAGGGCGCGCTGGACCGCGACCTGGTGCCCGCTGGCGACGAGGCCACTGACATCCTCTACAAGTCCGACCTGGACGACGAAGCCACTCTGTACCAGGCCCTGGAGAAAGCCAGCATCCGCTACCCCATCAGCGACTTCGACGTGCCCAAACTCCAGGGCGCCCTGGACACCGACATCGCTCTCCTGGACGAAATGGCCCGCCTGGTGGAGCCCATCGGCCCCCAGGAGGACAACAAACTCCAGCAGCTCATGGCCCTGATGGCCGGGAGCCGCACCCTGCCCGGCGATCGTTCGGCTGAGCGCTCACGACGAAGCCTGCTCCACGGCAAGGTACTCATCTTCACCCAGTACGCCGACACTGCCCACTACCTCTACGACAACCTGAGGCCCCTGGGCCGCATCCGCGCCGTGGAGAGCGGCACCACCGACCTGGCCCGCGTCATCCTGCGCTTCGCTCCCAAGGCCAACAACTATCAGCTCCAACCCGGCGACGAAGAGCTGCGCATCCTGGTCTCCACCGACGTCCTCAGCGAGGGCCTCAACCTGCAGGACGCCAACCACGTCATCAACTACGACCTGCACTGGAATCCCATCCGTCTCATCCAGCGCGTGGGCCGCGTGGACCGCATTGGCACCGAGCACGATACCATCTACGCCTACAACTTCCTGCCTGAGACCGGCCTGGAGCGCGAGCTGGGCATCGAGCAGCGCCTGGAGCACCGCATCGCCGACATTCACCGCACCATCGGCGAGGATGCCCCTGTTCTACACAAGAGCGAGCAGATCAACGCCGAGGCCATGTACGCCATCTATCGGGGCGATCCCAGCGTTTTTGAAGACGAACCCGAGCCCGACATCTTCAACCTGCTGGAGGCGGAAGAACTCATGCGCCAGCTCCAGCGCACCGACCCCGACCGCTTTCAGGAGATCGCCACCATGCCCGACGGCATCCGCAGCGCGCGTCAGGCGGTTGGCGAGCCTGGCCCTTCGGCGAGCTCAGGACAGGGCCTGTTCGTCTTCTGCCAGGCGGGCAGCTACCAGCGCCTCTACCTGGTTGACCAAGCGGGTCATCGCACCGCAGATCCTCAGCGGGCCATCCACGCCATCCGCTGCGAGGAAGACGAGCCTACCCTGGCGCTGCCTGCCGGCATCAACCAGCGCATCGCCGCCGTCAAACGCGACTTCGACGCCGAGGTTCGCGCCCGTGAGGCCGAGATACGCCACAGAGTAGGCACAGCCCTGGGTCGCGACTACGCCCTGGCGGAGCTGCGCCTCATCTTCGATGCCGAAGAGGACCCGGAGGAAAAAGCTCGTCTAACCCTCCTGTCCGAGATTCTCACCACTGTCCCATTGACCGCCCGCGCCCATCGTGAGCTCAACAACCTGCGTCGCAGCAGGATCACCGGCCTGGCCTTGATCGAGCAACTCCTGCGCATCGTCCGTGACTACAACCTGGAGGAGGCCCACCATATCATCGCCGACCGGGCTGAGGAAGCACCGCTGATCCCACGTATTGTTTGTAGTGAGGCGCTGTTGTAGCCACAGGGTGCAGCCCCAAACAAATCGAGGAGGCAAACAATGAAACTCGCTATCAGAATGACCAGGCTAGGCACGGAGACGGCCTTTGAGGTGTTGATGAAAGCCAGGGCGCTGGAGGCCCAGGGCCGGGAGATCGTCCACCTGGAGATCGGCGAGCCCGACTTCGATACCCCTGCCAACATCGTCGAGGCGGCCATCAAAGCTCTGCGCCAGGGCCAGACGCATTACACCCCGTCGGCTGGCATCCCCCAGCTCAGGGAGGCCATCGCCGAGGAGGTCTCCACCACCCGAGGCATCGAGGTCAATCCAGACCAGGTGGTGGTCACGCCGGGCGGCAAGCCCATCATGTTCTTCACCATCCTGGCCCTGTGCGAGCAGGGCGACGAGGTCATCTACCCCAACCCAGGCTTCCCCATCTACGGATCCATGATCAATTTCGTTGGCGCCACACCGGTGCCCGTCCCGCTTCTGATGGAAAAGGACTTCCGCTTCGACATCGAAGAGTTCAAGAGCCTGGTCTCCCCCCGAACCAAGATGATCATCCTCAACTCGCCTCATAATCCCACCGGCGGGGTGCTGACCCAGGAGGATCTGGAAGCCATCGCCGAGGCGGCCATGGAGAACGACGCCGTGGTGCTTTCGGATGAGATCTACAGCCGCATGGTTTACGAGGGAGAGTTCGCCAGCATCACTCAATTCCCCGGCATGGAAGAGCGAACCATCATTTTGGATGGCTTCTCCAAGACCTACGCCATGACGGGCTGGCGGATGGGCTACGGGGTGATGCCCCAGTGGCTGGCAACGCAGGTATCCAATCTGATGGTCAACTCCAACTCCTGCACCGCCGCCTTCAGTCAGTGGGCCGGCGTCGAGGCCCTCACAGGGCCGCAGGACGAGTCCCAGAAGATGATCGAGGCCTTCCGCCAGCGGCGGGACGTCATCGTGGACGGCCTCAACCAGATCCCTGGCTTCCGCTGCCTGAGGCCCAAAGGCGCTTTCTACGTCTTCCCCAACATCGAGGGCACGGGCAAGAGTTCCCAGGAGATGGAGGATTTCCTGCTCAACGAAGCCGGCGTGGCCACTCTGGCCGGCACGTCCTTCGGCGAGTACGGCGAGGGCTTCCTCCGCTTCTCGTACGCCAACTCGGTGGAGAACATACAGAAAGCCCTGGGCAGGATCGGTGAGGCCATAGCCGGGCTGTAGAAGCGCCCACCATCCAACATCACTCACCTCCAGCAATCTGTGAGTCAGCATCATGTTTACCTCTATTATTGTCAAGGGATACTACTCGACTCTGCCCCCTGGCCGGGTCTAATGTGGAGCTACCATGTACAGCCTGGATGATACTATTGCAGCCCTCTCTACTCCCATCGGAGAAGGAGGGATCGGCATCGTCAGGATGAGCGGCCCCGAGGCTCTAGCCATCCTGCAAAAAATCTTCGTCAGAGGCAAACACTCCAATACCCAATATCCAGCTTCCAGCATCCAACTTCCAAACTACCTCTACTACGGTCACATCGTTGATCCCGAGACCGCTGAGGTCATTGACGAAGTGCTGGCTTCCTACATGAAAGCTCCCCACACCTACACCCGCCAGGACGTAGCCGAGATCAACTGCCATGGCGGCATCGCCCCCCTGCGTCGTACTCTGGAGTTGTGCCTGCACCAGGGCGCGCGGCTGGCCTCTCCCGGCGAGTTCACGCTGCGGGCCTTTGTCAATGGCAGGATAGACCTGGCCCAGGCCGAAGCGGTGTTGGACATCGTGCGAGCCAAGACTGAGGCCGGGCTCAGGGTGGCCGTTAACCAGTTGGAAGGGCGACTGTCCGATCGGGTTCGAACTCTGCGCGGGCAACTCGTAGATGTTCTGGCCTATCTGGAGGCAACCATAGATTTTGAAGAGGACGAGATCCCAGAGCGGGACATCACACCTGATCTGGAGGGAGCACGGAGGCAGTTGGAGAAGCTGCTGGCCCACGCCGACCTAGGGATGATCTATCGCCAGGGAATCCGCACGGCCATCGTCGGCAGGCCGAACGTGGGCAAGTCGTCTCTACTCAACGCCCTCTTGCGCACCAGCCGGGCCATTGTCACCCCCATCCCCGGCACGACCCGCGACATTCTGGAGGAGACCCTCAACCTGCAGGGCATTCCCCTGGTTTTGGTAGATACCGCCGGCATCGTCGCCGAGACGGAAGACGTCATCGAGCAACTAGCCATCGAACGCAGCCGGAAGGCGCTGGCCCAGGCTGATCTGGCTCTCCTGGTCGTGGATGGCAGCGAGCCTCTCACCGAAGCTGACCGCCAGATCGCTGACCTGACCACTGACAAGACCACCATCCTGGTGGTCAACAAGACAGACCTGCCGCGAGCGGGGGGCAGCTTTGACGTACTACCTGAAGCGATGCGGGTGGAGATATCGGCTCTAACAGGAGAGGGGTTAGAGGAGCTGGAGGGGGCGATCATGGAGGTCGTTTTCTCTGGCAAAGTGCTGGCTTCCGATGAGCCTTTGGTCTCAAGCCCTCGACACAAAAACATCCTGAAGCGGGCTTTGGACCACGTAGCCAACGCCCAGGGGGCTCACGCCGAGGGAATGCCCGCCGACTTCGTGGCCATTGATCTAACATCGGCCGTGAACGCTTTGGGTGAGATCACTGGCGAGATGATTACCGAGGACCTTCTGGAGACCATCTTCAGCGAGTTCTGCGTGGGGAAGTAGGGGGCAGGCTGGGTCAGAGGCCAGGACGACGAGGCGATGTTGGCCACGTTCAACGAAGCCTTCGCCGATCATTGGGACTTCATCCATCTGTCTCTGTGACGTCAACGAAGAGCACATCGCCCGCATTGGGCGCCAGGAAAGCTGGAGCGTGGGCTTCGTAGAGCGCAGGCGGTACGTTCTCTATCGGCGGCCTTTGTGACAACTGAAGTTGAGCGGTGGGCCAAAAGCAAAGCCGCCCTGCGATCAGGGCGGCTTTTACGATTGGGCGTCCGAGGACATTTGGAGACAGAAGGCCGACGGTCGGTTTTGCGGCGCTCAAACAGGGTTCGAGTCTGCCTAACGTGAAGCCGGGCATACCGTGGTTACCGGCCGTTGCGGGTCCAATCGTCCCTAGACCGCATCTACTCACTGCAAATCTGGGATCTGAAATGCTTGCTCTTCACGTGCCAGCACTTGTACGCAATCGCCATTGTTCATCAAGTAACCTCGAAGAAGAGTTTGCCAGTCCACTCTCCGTCACAATACACCCCGACTGCGATTTTATCCCCTGGCTTGTAGGTTGCCGGGACGGTAGCCTCGATTTGGAGATTGGACCATGAGACAAGGCCATCGGCTTGTGAACGGATAGTGCTGTCATTGAGCGAGACAAAATTCGCTCCCTGGTCATCGCCGAAGTTTTCCCCTAACAGAGTGATCGTGGTGCCGACCGGCCCCTTGAGTGGCAACATACTCTCGAGCTTGGGTTTCTTGAGAACGTCACGACTGACCAGTTTGTCGCCAACATACGATCCCGCGGATGCACCCATCAGGACGAGAAGGGCACCGTCTACGTCTGGCAGTGCAAGTGGCATGGTTGGGTCCAATACCCAGGCCTTGGCAGCGATGAACTTCACGACGCTAAGCAGGTAGACGCCGGCACCGATAAAGGTCCAGATGAGCATTTGCGTCTTGACGAGATCGCCCTGCTCCTTAGGATTGGTGGTCAGCCCGCCGCTTCTCTCTTCGACGAGACCTTGAGATTTGTACGAGACAGTCACACCTTTAGCGCCAGCAGCCGTAGCTACACTCAACCCCATCAGTACCAAAAGACGCACGGGAATACTTGGCAACGAGGGGAGACCTGCCCCCGACTCAGATTCAAGAAAGAGGGTGCCAAAGACACTTGTGTAGGCGAACAAAGTGACCAAAGTCCACACCAGCGCCTGGAGTTTTGAAGCACTTAGGACTCCCTGCACTTGCCCGCCTACCGTGCTTTCAGAGATAGCAAGAGCCCAGGGCGCAACTTTTTTTCCCGTGACGACGTAGCTGAGAACCCAAAATACAAGCAGGGTCCCTACTCCAAATAGATATCCTGATGTCATTTTTGACCTCCTTTCTGAGATTGTACAATAGTGCGGAATCGCACTCTCTCCCGCAACGGCCGATAACTGCTGAGTATATGCAGCATTACGTATATCACTCATTTTTGGACGGATGTTTAGTACGAACTCTCCTGGAACTGCTTGGACTCTTGTTGCCTTCATGTAAAAACAGCAAAAGCCAACCCCCTCCTGACCTGCGGAAAAGGTTGGCCCTCAATGTCTCATGCTCTCACCTCCTACATTGGCTACCAGCTACATGAAAGCAGCGATGGCTAAGTGTCGGTCAATATCTACGTGCTATTGTAGCACACAACGACCCAAGCGTCAAATACAAACCGCGTCGCCAATGTTCCCTGGTATTACAGATAGGAGTAATAGTAGCGATACACCAGTGCTTCATGCTGGTCTATTGATCCGAATCAGCCTACCCGCAAGTGAGTCATGAGACTCGATTGCCTCATGAATGCGACTTGCCTGGCCAGTGAAGTCTAAGTCAACAGTGCATGCGATTATCCCTTTGTGCTCTGAGGATACCCCATGTAAGCGGATGAAGTGTTTACGATTGATAGTCAATACGGCTCTATCGTCTGCACTGGCGGATGCCAACACCGCTTCATCTGGACACTCTTGATTCGCCTTGCCTGCCTCTTGAATTGTCAGTACATCGTGCCCTAATCGCCTGAGTTCCTCAACAACTGGCAAAGGGAAGTTCTCATTTGAGTACAAGCGAGCCATGTTTATGCCGCCTCGTTTTCAACGATTTGTTGCTCGATTTCGCGCCGATGTGAACGGTAATAAGCCCAAGCGTTGGTCAAGTCCTCTGAGCGTAAGGTTGGATAACATCGGAGCAGGTCTGCTTCGCTGGCTCCAAGTTTCCTGAGTTGCACTAATACCCATACCGGAATACGAGTGCGTACAATGCGCGGTTCACCGCCACATATTCCGGGGGTGCTCTCGATCCCAGGAAAGGCGCCGCCAAGGTCGCGGACAATCCGCTGAAGCAATCGAGCCTTCTCTGTGCGTGTCATTGTAGAAAGCAACTGTTCTGCTGTTCGCATTGCCGTCATGTTATCACACTCCTCAAGAGGTGCAAAAAGCATTGGAATAGTACGCTGTCAGAACAGGCAAAAGGCATCAAAAGCCCCCTCCTCCTGACCTGCGAAAAAGGTCAGCCATCAATGTCTCATGCTTTCACCTCCTACATTGGCTTACCAGCTATATGGAGACAATGATGGCTAAGTGCCGGTCAGTATCTACATGCTATTGTAGCACACAACGGCTCAAGTGTCAAAGCAAACCGCGTTGCCAAGAGAACTGAACGGTGGTATAATTGCAGCATGATAATCTCAGCAAAGCGTTTCTTCCAAAGAAGACTGGTGGGTATAGTCGCCACGGCGCTGTTCGTCGGCAGCTTTCTACTCTACGTCAGCACCATGGCCCCATCAGTGGCACCGGGGGACTCGGCGGAGTTCCAGTTCGTGCCCTACATCCTGGGCATCGCCCACCCGCCGGGCTACGCTCTCTACATTCTGCTGGGGAAGCTCTTCACTCTCCTTCCCCTGGGCAGCGTCGCCTATCGGATGAACCTCTTCACCGCCCTCTGCGGCGCGCTGGCCGTTTCCCTCACTTACCTGATCATACTGCAATTATCAGAAAAAGTAACCATAGGCCCACCCTCCCCTAGCCCCTCCCTCAGAGGGAGGGGGACTCAGATTCCTCCCCCTGGTAGAGCCTGCCCTGAGCTTGCCGAAGGGGGGAGGTTGGGAGAGGGTGGATTATGCAATGGAAATTCCACCCTCCCCCAGCCCCTCCCTCCAAGGGAGGGGAGCACCATACTCCTCCCCCTCGTAGGGGGAGCCTGTCCTGAGCGAGGTCGAAGGGGTTGGGAGAGGGTGGATTCTACAATCGCCGCCCAGGTGCCGGCTATCCTGGGCGCGGCCACCTTCGCCGTCAGCCCCAATCTCTGGCAACACTCCACCTTCACCAACGCCCACACCCTGACCGCGACTTTGGGCGCGCTGGCCCTGTTCCTCCTGCTCGCCTGGGACAAGAGCGGCAAAGACAGGTATCTGTACGCTTTCGCCCTGGTTTGTGGCCTCAGCCTGACTCACCACCCTCTCATGTTGGTCAGCTTCCCCGCCTTCGCCGTCTTCATCCTGCTGGTCAAACCCCAACTGCTGATCAGCCCCAGGAAGCTGGCAACCTTCGGCCTTCTGTTCCTGCTCGGCCTCTCGGTTTACGTGTACTATCCCATCAGGAGCGCGCCCCCTTTCGGCCCGCAGGATACGAACACACTGGACGGCTTCCTGCGACTGGTGACAGCGCAGGGGTTGCGCATGAATCTCTTCTCCTTCGGCTGGCGGGAGCAGCCCCAGCGCGTGCTGGCCCTCAAGACGCTCCTGGGCCTGCAATACAACGCCCCCGCACTCCTGCTGGGCATCGCGGGGGCCATCTGGCTGGCTATCAAAAGACGCAGGGCCTTTGTGCTTCTGGCACTCTTTTTCACCCTGAACTCGGCTTTCATCATGAACACCATCCAGGACGTGATGAAATACCTGCACCTGCCCTTCATGGCCTACGCCGTCTGGATCGGCTGTGGGGCGATGGCCCTTTTCGATCTCCTGGAGAGAGGGCGGGCCAAGCCCCGCACGAAGGCCCTCTGCGCCATCGCCCTGACCCTCCTCTTGCTCGTATCCCCCTTCAAAATGGGACTGCTCAACCTCTCGCGCGTGGACCTGAGCGATTACCGCTTCGCCGACGACTTCGTCCAGGCCACCTTCGACTACTTCCAGGATGAGGGGGGCGTCCTCCTCTGCGATTGGGACCACATCACCCCCCTCTGGTATTATGACTTCGTCGAGGGGCGGAAGCCCAGGGTCGAGGCTAAGTTCGTGCCCGCTGGCACGGCCAATCCCTGGCTGGAGTTGGTGGAGGCCAACCTGGGCCAGGGCCCCGTCTATCTCTCAGGCTACCGGCGTTCGGTGGCGGATAGATACCGCCTCCTGCCAGTGGGGCCTTTCTACCAGGTGCTGCCCGAACCCCTATTAGAGCCCCCGTCCATGCAGCATCCCCTGGATGCGACGGTCGAGGACGTGCCAACAAGTTGGCCTATCGCCATCCTGGGCTACGACCTGGACCGTGAGGTGGCGCGAGTGGGCGAGACCCTCCACCTGACCCTCTACCTGCAAGCCCTGCAGAAGCTAGACGAGTACTACATGCCTTATGTCCACTTAGCCCACTGGTACCGCTTCACCACCGACAGCCGCTTCCTGACCCTCTTCTGGGAACCGGGCCAGGTGGTGGCCGAGCGCTACGACGTCACCATCCCCTTCGGCACCGAGCCTGGCCAGTATCCCCTGGAACTGGGGATCACCTCCCTCTCGCGAGGGCAGGACCTGCCTCTCTCCAGCGGGGGCACCACCATCGAGTTGGCGACGGTGCGCATCGAGGCGAGCCAGATCCAGCCGCCCTCAGACATCACAAAAAAAGCCCTGGCCAACTTCGACAGCAAGATTCTGCTGGAGAAAGCCAGGACCAACCCAACACTTGCGCACCCAGGTCAAGCTCTTTCTATCACCCTCTATTGGCGGGTGCTGCAGCCCATGGATGAGTGCTACACTGTCTTCGTCCACGTCATAGATCCATCGAACCGTATCTGGGGGCAGAAAGACTTCACCTCGCTGGGCGGCAGCTATCCGAACTTCCTGTGGATTCCCAAATGGCTGGAGGGACAGGTCATTGACGACCGCTACACCGTCATCCTCGACCCCCAGACGCCGCCGGGGGAGTACTGGGTCGAGGTGGGGATGTACGGCATCGCCACCACCAGGCGCGTGCCCATCTTTGACGGAGAGCTGAACCTGACCGGCGATAGAGTCATCCTGGGCAGCATTCGCGTGGAGTGAGGAACAACGGACTATAGGATTTAACGGACTGGTTGCACACAACGGCCATTCGCGAAAGCGCCGGCTGAGTAGGCTTGGAGCGTAGCGGAGAGCCGTATCGAAGCCAAGCGGGACACTTGGCCAAACCCGCTCGCTTGATTTCGATACACCTACGGTTACTCAATCAGCGCTCGCTGTGATGGCCGAAGGTCTCCGACCGAGCTCCTTTCGCCCTGGTCAGAGACCTTCGGCGATCAAGGATTCACGGATCAGAATAATCCGCTAATCCTGCCAATCCGTGTTCTATATCCTCCCCATCAACCGCCGCAAGTCCTCCATCGTCGGCTCGATGAGGTGAGGCTGGCCAGTGGCCTTGATGGCGCCGGCGACGTCCTTGAGGCCGTTGCCGGTGACCACTACCACGATGCGCTCCTCAGGATCAATGCGGCCCTCGCGCACCAGCCTGGCCAAACCGGCGAAGCCCGTCGCCCCGGCGGGTTCCGCGAAGACGGCGGCCTGCCGCGCCAGCACCCGCATGGCATCCAGGATCTCCTCGTCGCTCACCGTCACGTACTCCCCGCCGGTCTGCCGCACCGCCCGCAGGGCCTTGATGCGGTCGCGGGGCACACCCACAGAGATGCTGTCGGCCAGGGTATCGAGGACGACGGGCTTGATCTCCTCTGTGCCCTCTCGCCAGGCCCTGACCAGCGGGGCTGCCCCCTCTGCCTGCACCCCCATCAATTTCGGCATCTTATCAATGAAACCCAGGGCACGCAGGTCCTTGAGCCCTTTCCACAGCCCGCCGATGATGCCGCCGTCGCCGACGGAGACAAAGACGCGATCAGGCGCCTCCCACCGCAATTGCTCGCAGATCTCCAGGGCGGCCGTCTTCTTCCCTTCGGAGAGGTAGGGATTGAAGGCCGTGTTGCGACTGTACCAGCCATATTCTTTTGAGGCCTCCAGGCAAAGGTCGAAGGCCTGATCGTAGGTGCCCTCCACCATGATCACGTTGGCCCCAAAGATGAGTAGTTGGGCCACCTTGGCCTGGGGAGCCGTCTGGGGAACGAAGATGTAGGTGGTCAGCCCCACGCTGGCGGTCAGGCCGGCCAGAGACGAAGCGGCGTTGCCTGTGGAAGCACAGGTCATTATGTCGCGCCCCAGCTCCAGCGCCTTGACCACCCCTACCGCGCTGGCCCGGTCTTTGAATGAGGCCGTGGGCTCCCGACCGTCATCTTTGACCCAGAGATGCTTGAGACCCAGCCGTTCCCCCAGCCGCTCGGCCCGATACAGCGGCGTCCAGCCCACCTGCAGCGGCGGGGCGAGGCTGAGATCGGCGATGGGTAAAAGGTCAGCGTAGCGCCAGATGGATCTGGTCTGCTGGTCCTGGGCCAGATGGTCCTTGGTCAGCCGCCGACCGATGAGCTTATAGTCGTACACGACGTCCAAGGCGCCCTCGTCGCCATGCTTAGGGCAGACGTAAAGCACCTCATCAACGTCGTACTCCGCACCGCAGAGAACGCATTTCAAACCGAGGACGTGATCCATGGTTACCTCCCATAGTGCTCTTTCACAACAGACCCTGATTTTTCGCCGTGCCCGCTTAGCGCTGCGCTAAAAGAACAAAGCCCTACGGGCTAAAACCTGGCCCCGAAGGGACTCCGTTCTTCCAGCATGGGGGTTCAGCCCATGCGCGTCAAGCTAACTCGAAGGCAGCAAGGTCTTTTCGCTGTTTCTCCTGTCGCCCCCGTGCCTCCCGCCAGGCGCGAAAAGCCTGGTACTCGGTGATGGGGATGATAGCAGCCACCGGCTCACCGTCTCGCTCCAGGACAAACGGCTCCCGGCTCAGGGCCTCTTCCTCGATGGCCAGAGTGTAGGGAGCATGGGCTTCTTTCAATGCCACTCGTCTCATAGGGCATCACCTCGCTTCAATAGCGAGTATACCAGCAAACTGTAGTTTCGTCAAGATGGAAAGCTGCCCCGCCTTGAGCATTTCGCCATCTTGTGGTATCATATTGGAAGTTGGAAGCTGGAGGTTGGATTATGATCCCGCTCAAACTTCAATTACGCAATTTCATGTGTTACCGCGAGCTCGATTCTCTGGATTTCTCGGGCATCCACCTGGCTTGCCTGGCCGGGGACAACGGCCACGGCAAGTCGGCCCTGCTGGATGCGATGACCTGGGCGCTATGGGGCAAGGCCCGCGCCAAACACGACGACGAGCTGATCCACCTGGGCCAGACGGAGATGGAGGTGGAGTTTGAGTTCGCCCTCGGCGAGAACCGCTACCGGGTCATCCGCAAACGGGACAGCCATGGGCGGGGGCAAAGCTCCCTGGAGCTACAGGTGCGCGACGACCACCTCTTTCGCCCCCTCACCGAGCCCACCATACGCCAGACCCAGGCCCGCATCAACAGGCTCCTGCGCATGGACTACGAGACCTTCATCAACTCGGCCTTCCTCCTGCAGGGACGCGCCGACGAGTTCACCACCAAGACCCCTGCCGAACGCAAGCGCGTCCTCGGCGAAATCCTGGGCCTCTCCCTCTACGATCAGTACGAAGAGCGAGCCAAGGAACGAGCTAAGGCCAGGGAAATAGAAGCCGAGCAAATCACAGCCCAGATCCGAGAGATGGAGCGGGAGCTGGAACGAAAGCCAGAATATGAGAGGGAGTTAAAACAGGCCCAGACTGACGTTGAGAGCTTGAACGCCACCTTGAGAGGGGCCGAGGAGGAGCTTCGCAAGCTGCGAGAGGAGTGGAAGGAACTGGATCTTAAGCGAGTCCAGATCGAGGAGCTCTCGGCTCGGCTGGCCCAGGGAGAGCGAGAGCTGGCCGAAATCGGAGAGCAAATGGCGGCCTGCCAGGAACGCCTGGATGAGTACGAGGCGATCATACGTGACAAGGAGCCCATCGAGCGGGGCTTCGCCGCCCTGACCGCGGCCCGTCAATCCCACGAGGCGCTGAACGAGAAGCTGGCAGAACTGGTGAAGCTGAACGAGCGCAAGGGCCAGTTGGAGGCAGCCATCGCCGAAGCCAGGCACGCCCTGAGCCTGGAGCAGCGCCTCTGTTCGGAAAAGGTGAGAGAGCTTTCGGCCCTGGCCCAAGAGCTGGAGTCACTGGGTACAAAGCTGCCCAGGGTCCGTGCCGAGCTGGAGCACCTGGTCCAGCAGGAGAGCGAACGGGAGGCCAGGCAGCAGGAGATAGGAGAGCTATCCAACGAGAAAGCCAGCCTCAAGACGCGAAACGAGCAGTTGAAGAGCGAAATGGATTCCCTCGAGGAGAAAAACAAGCTTCTACAGGTTGCCGAAGCACAATGCCCTCTGTGCGGCCAGGGGCTTTCGGAAGAGGACAGAGTACGGCTCGTGGAGCAATTCTCCTCCGAGATGGCAGAGAGCGATGCCCTCTACCAGGCCAATCAAGCCCAAATCAAGGACCTGGCCGCCCGGAGCCAGACCCTGGTGCGAGAGATCGAGGCCATGGGGCAGGAGCTTGCGACCAAGGGGGCTTTGCAAAAGCAGGAGGCGACACTGGAGAAAAGCCTGGCCGAGGCAAAAGGAGCAGCCGAGGAGCTAGTCAAACGGCAGAAAAAACTGACCGAGTTGGACGAGCGCCTGACCAGCGGAAAATACGCCGAGGCTGAACAGGCCGAATTAGCGGGGCTTTTGGTCCAAATCGGGGAACTGGGCTACGATCCTGAGGCCCATCAGGAGGTGCGGCGAGACCTCGAAGTCCTCGGACGCTTCGAGGAAGACAAAGCCAGGCTGAAGGCCGCTCTGGCCCGCGTTGACGAAGAGCGAGCTAACCTGGAACGGCTACGCCATAATAAGGCCCGCTGGCAAGAGACCCTGGCCACTGACCTGGCCAAAAAAGAAGCTCTGTCTCAGGAATTGACCCGTTTGCCCGAGCTAGTCAGTCGGCTAGAGGGAAAGAGCAGGGAGGTGGACGGGCTGCGGACTAAGGAAGCCCGCGCTCGCCAGGTCCTGGGGGCGGCCAGGCAGAAGCTGGACTACTGCGAGTACCTGATCAGGGAGCGAGAGAAGAAGCTCAAGGAAAGACGCCGGGTGGCCGAGGAGAAGGCCATCTACGACGAGCTGAGGCTGGCCTTCGGCAAGAAGGGCCTGCAGGCCATGATCATCGAAAGCGCCATCCCTGAGATCGAGGACGAGGCCAACAGGCTTCTGGCGCGGATGACCGACGGACGCATGGACATGCGCTTCGAGACCCAACGCGAGACCCTCAAAGGCGACACCGTCGAGACGCTGGCCATCAACATCTCCGACGAGCTGGGCACCCGCAGCTACGAGCTCTACAGCGGAGGGGAGAGCTTCCGCGTCAACTTCGCCATCCGCATCGCCCTGTCCAAGCTACTGGCCCGCCGCGCCGGGGCCAGGCTGCAAACCCTGGTCATTGACGAGGGCTTCGGCACCCAGGACACCCAGGGACGGGAGCGACTGGTGGAAGCCATCAACTCCATTCGGGATGATTTCGAGAAGATCCTGGTCGTCACCCACATCGAGGAGCTGAAGGACGCCTTCCCCGTGCGCATTGACGTTTTCAAAACCCCCCAGGGCTCGCAGGTGGCGATCAACTGATTATCTTGACAGAGATTCGATTTCACGGTATACTAAACTATGCGAGTTTTCTGGTAAACGTGCACGTAAGCAGGAGGCAACGATGAGTGATATCAAATTGTCAACTGTCAAAACCTTTTATGACCAACAGGGTGTCCCTCGCGAAGTACTGTTGAGCTATGACATCTACCGCGAAATGATGAGAGCGATCCGCGAGTTGGCGGTCGAGACTAAGCAAGCATATTTTTGGACGGAACAGTGGCAGGCAATGGAACGGGCTGCAGACGAGGCCGCTGCCCAGGGTCAATTCCGCACCTTTGACTCGATGGATGAGATGCTTGACTTCCTGGATGCCCAATGATTCGCTACCGCCCCCTGAAAACATTCTGGGAGGCTTACGCTGAACTCCCCGCCCATATCAAGACAAAAGTCCGACAGACGTTCAAGCTCTTCCAACAAGGCGCCGAACATCCGCCCTTTCACCCCTCGCTTCGCATCCGCAAGATGCGAGGATACCCCAACATCACCCCGCTGTACATTGCCAGCCTTCCTCTTCCCTGTGCGCATTGACGTGTTCAAAACGCCCCAGGGCTTGCAGGTAGCGATTAGCTGACTAACGAGACCTGACAGGTTTTTCTAAACCTGCCAGGTCTGGCTTTCACGGTAGTAGTCGCAGTGCTCACGAAGGACGCAGGCGGCGCAGCGGGGTTGCTGCGACTTGCAAACCTCACGCCCGTGGGCGATGAGATTGAGGTGGAAGGTGTAGTAGATTTCGGGGGGGAGCAGCTCTTCCAAGACTTCGTGGGCCCGCTCACGCGAAGTCTTGGGGCCGATGAGGCCCAGGCGCTGGCTCACCCGATGGACGTGGGTGTCTACCGGGAAGGCCGGCTTGCCCAGGGAGAAGAGAAGCACGATAGCGGCTGTCTTGGGGCCCACTCCGTGCAGCGAGGTCAGCCACCGCCTGGCCTCGTCAACCTCCATCTCAGCCAGGAAGTCCAGGGTAAGCTCGCCTCGCCCTTCGGCAAGCTCAGGACGCTGCTCCTGCTTGATGACTTGCAGTACCTCCTGGATGCGCGGGGCCTTCACGTTGGCCAGACCTCCTAGACGGATGGCTTCGGCGACGTCAGTTGTATCGGCAGTCAGCACGCTTTCCCAGGTGGGGAATCTTTCCTTCAACCGCTTCCAAGCTCGATCGCGGTTCACGTCGGAGGTGTTTTGGGAGAGAATAGTGAAGATCAATTCGCTCAGCGGATCGAGACGGGGCCGCCACTTTTGCTCGCCATACTCCGCGATCAGGAGCTGGTGAACTGTCAGGGCCTTTGACGTTTCACGTTTCACGTTTTTACGTTTCACGGTATCTTATGCTCCACAACCTATGCTATCGAACCGAAGGAGGCTCCAATGATTGACGGCGTCAAAGTGCGCAAGTTACGGCTCATCCCCGACGAGCGGGGCTATTTGATGGAAATGCTGCGCTCCGATTGGGAAGAGTACGACAAATTCGGCCAGGTCTACATCACCGCCGTCTACCCCGGCGCGGTCAAGGGCTGGCATTATCACAAAATCCAGACCGACCACTTCATTTGCGTCCACGGCATGGCCAAGGTGGTGCTCTACGATGGACGCGAAGGCTCGCCCACCCACGGCGAGGTGAACGAGTTCTTCATGGGCGAGCAGAACCCCACGCTGCTCAAGATCCCCGCCGGTGTGATGCACGGCTTCAAGGGCATCGGTCAGGAGATGGCCCTCATCGTTAACGTGCCCACTGAGCTCTACAATTACGAGCAGCCAGACGAATACCGCCTGCCCGCCCACACCGACCAGATCCCCTACGATTGGGGCCGCAAAGACGGCTAACACCCAATATCTAATATCTAATCTCCAATACCCAATATCCGATTCAACGCTTTCCGTACCGCCTCCCGATCATCCCACGGAACCTCCGTGATGCCAAAACACATGGACTGCTCATGGCCCTTGCCGGTGACGATCACCAGGTCCCCGGCCCGGGCCATTTTTACGGCAAATTGGATAGCCTCTCCGCGGTCGCCGACGCGCCAGTAGTCCTCCCCTTCCCTGCACCCCGCGCTCTCGCAACCGACCGCGATTTGAGCCATGATGGTGTCCAGGTCCTCGGTGCGCGGATCCTCAGCCGTGATGACCACGCGGTCGGCCAGCTTCCCGGCTATCTCCCCCATCATCGGCCGCTTGGCCATGTCCCGCAGCCCTGCGCAGCCGAAAACGACGATGACCCGGCCATCGGTCAAGCAGCGCGCCGTCTCCAGCACCCGTCGGAGAGCGTTGGGCGTGTGAGCGAAATCCACGATGGCGATGAAGTCCTGCCCCAGGACGATGCGCTCCATGCGCCCCGGCACCCCTCGCACGGCGACGACGCCCTCCTGCATAGCCTCGAAAGGAACCGACTGCGAAACACCGACAGCGATGGCCGCCAGGATGTTGTAGACATTGAAAGGGCCGGGGAGCTCTGTCCGCACTGCGAACTCCCCATCAGGGGTTACGGCGGTGAAGGTCGTCGCTGTTGGCGTGTACACGATGTCCCGGGCCGTGGCATCTGCTGGCCACTCCAGACTGTAGGTTAGATGACGGTCGGCGGGGATTGGGCGCAGGTATTCAAAAGAGGAATCATCGGCGTTGAGGATGGAGGTTTTCGGGGTGTCGGGCTTGCGGAAAGAACTGGACAGGTCGCGAAAGAGGCGGGCTTTGGCCTCCCGATAGTCCTCGAAGGTTTTGTGATAGTCCAGGTGCTCGTGGGTGATGTTGGTAGCCACTGCCACGTCGAAATCGCAGGCCGTGACCCGATGCTGGGCCAGGCCGTGAGAGGTAGCCTCCAGGACAGCGTACTCTGTGCCGGCGGTCACCATCTGAGCCAGGTATCGTTGCACCTGGAGCGCATCGGGGGTGGTGACGTGAAGACCTGTCGTGTAGTGCTCGTCGCCGATGAGGGCCTCCACGGTGCTGATCATCCCCGTCTTGTATCCCGCGGCGGCCAGGATGCTCCGGATGAGCTCGACGGTGGTGGTCTTGCCGTCGGTGCCGGTGACGCCGACGACGCGCAGCTTTCGAGCCGGGTGGTCGTGGAAGGCGGCAGCCAGGTGAGCGAGAGCCTGGCGGGAATCGGGGACGAGAACGTACGGAACAGAGATGCTCGTCTCCCGCTCACCGACGACGGCCACCGCTCCCTGCCGGATCGCATCGGGGATGAAATCGTGGCCGTCGGCATCGAGGCCCTTGACGGCCACGAAGAGATCGCCGGCCTGCACTTGACGCGAGTCCTGAGCCAGCCCCTTGATTTCCACATCCACGCGACCGTGGACTTGCTTGTGAGATAGAGCGGTTAGCAAGTTAGAAAGCTTCATACCCATCGCCTCAGCGGTGACATTCTCTCGCTCGCGACGGATTATCAAATCCGTCGCCTGGATCTGACGCTTGTCCTGTCGGGGTTTCCTCCGGTCTTGACAGGTTGTGATTGTTCTGCTATAATGCCTGGTAAGGTGACCATGGACATACGCCAAAAGAGTGCGCATGGAGTTATTATACAAGAGGATTTCCGTAAATGCAACCCTGCGGATTGTTTAGGCGGATTCCGTCTAAGATACCGAAATAGCGGGGGAAGACGGATTCCGTACAAGAAATAGTTAGGCGCTGGAACGGTGGGTGAGATGCGATTCGTTATTGCGCTTGGCGAGACCGCTTCGAAGCTGCACCCGGAAGCACAACTCTACATCGATAACCACCTTGCATCATATGGCGGTTGGCTTAGGAACAATCTCAAGCTGCGAGGGGAGATTCTTCACGATCCTGACGAACCGACGTTGGTTCAACGACTGAACGCTATTTCCGAATCAGAAGTTGAGGTGGTGACGACGTTGCAGGGTCGGTATTCATTATCCATGATCGGAAAGGTCGTAAACCACCTTCGAGATCGCGGCATAAACGTAGTCGTGACCATCGAGCCCATCCCTGAACACATACGAGAACTTGCTGGCGCACCTCGAATCAAGTACCACCAAATGCTGGATGCTTCCACACCAGAGTCCCGGCAACTCCGAGTATTCCTCTGTCATACTGCGGCAGACAAACCGTCGGTGCGCAAACTATACCAAAATATTCGCAAGCTCGGCGCGGAAGTGTGGTTCGACGAAAAGAGTCTGCTCCCCGGGCAAGACTGGAATGCCGAGATACAGGGAGCCATCCGCAACAGCGACCTCGTGCTCGTCTGTCTTTCGACTCGAGCAGTCAATAGAGTCGGCTATCTACAGAAGGAGATTCGGTACGCGTTGGATTACGCAGACGAACAACCGGAGGGTTCCGTCTATGTCGTTCCAGTTAAACTCGAAGAGTGCGATGTCCCCAGCCGCTTAACACGGTGGCAATGGGTGAATCTGTGGGAGGACGGCGGATTCGATAGGCTCGCTCAGGCACTACATGCTCGCGCAAGCGACTTAAGACGACGCTCAACGAATGGAGGTGCCTAACAAGCAAAATCAGCCGACGCTCGTACCTCGCGCGGCTGATTTGCAGCGTTAGATTTACAGTTAGACATGAAAACATTTATTGGAATAGACCCCGGTGGCGTCAAAGCCTTTGGCTGGTGCGTTATGGATGCAGCCCTCCCGGCACTATCGGTCAGTCGAATAGTAACTGGCACATGTTCTGGCATTTCAGAAGCTATTCCAGAGATTGAGCGGATTTGTGAAACTCAACCAGTCGGGGCAGGAATAGACGCACCGCTATATTGGGCACGAGCTGGCGAAAGAATGGCGGATCAGAAAATCCGCAAAGCTGTCGCAAAAGCTGGTGGTTCCTCTTCTACTGTTGGTCACGTCAATTCATTACGCGGTGCATGTCTTGTTCAAGGCGTGCTCTCAGCAGTTGGACTTGCCGAAAAATGGCCACAAATTGCAATTACGGAGTCCCATCCCAAGGCCTTACTTTCTGTATGGCCCGGAGCTGTAGAATTTGTCAGACAATTTGAATTTTCAACCGATCATGAGCGAGATGCCGCGATTGGGGCATATGCGGCTTTTGCGTTTTTATCGCAATGGCCTCAATGGGTTGATTGGGTAGAATTAGAAGAAAGCTGCTTCATACCGTCTGGAGGGAAAGTAGCCTATTGGTTTCCACGGGTTTGAAATCTAGCATTCGGGTGGTAGGGACGCTCGTTCCTCGCGCCCCACACCCGAGGCGTTATACGAGAGGAGAATTATGACTGAGTATGAGGAGTACAGCCTACTTATTAGATTTCTCGGATCTCTTGTAACTGTTTTGGCAGTAATTGTTGCCATATGGGGTGAACGGTTGCGCCAGTTGTGGACTAAACCAAAGCTCAAAATATCGCTTGCCGACCCTCAAGGGTCATTTACCACCAGAGCAGACAAAAAAAAGGCAAGATACTACAGTCTTGATGTCAGAAACGATCGACGTTCGTCTCCAGCAAAAAATGTCAGAGTGCTTCTAACAGAAATCATCAAACAAGGCCCTGATGGCAACTGGAGACCTATCGTTTTTAGTGGACCCGTTCATGTAACCTGGAAATGGCCAAACATAACTCCAGCATATACAACAATTGGTCCTGATGAAATGGCGACTTTCGGTTTTGTCGTTGAAGATGCCAAATGGTTTGCTCTTCAGTTGTATTGGTGTCCTAACAATTTAGAACCAGCTTTTCCTCCAAACGAACCAATTAGACTGAAATTCAAAGCAGTATCTGATTCAGAAGAATCCAATACTCTTACTGTACAGGTAGCATGGGATGGTATGTGGAGTGAAGGTAGTAAAGAGATGCAACAACATCTTATCGTCAAGGAAATCTAATAAAATCATATAACCAGGCTAATGCAGCCGACGCAAGAAGCCGCGCGGCCGGTTAGCGACGTCAGGGCGGCTGGACATTCCTCACCCTCTCAGGCCCAATTCTGACCACGCCGAAAAGGTATCCAAATACAAAAGCGGGAGGCGCTTTAGACCTCCCGCTTTTTCTGTGAACTGATCAGTCCCCAAATCCAACCCCAGTCCTCGACAGTTGTCTTGCCCCTCAAGAAACCACAATGATGCCCCACAAAGAAGAAACCTCAAGGAAAGACTCCTTGACGTCTTAAACAAAATCCAGTTTCCACTCTGCTCTCGCCGGATCGCCAAAGGGAAGACTACCGAACCCTAGAACAAATGGAAAGCGGCGATGATGGGGGCGAACAGGGAGGATACCAGAGACATCACAGTAATCAGGGTGTTGAGGGAAGGGCCAGCCGTATCTTTGAACGGGTCACCGACGGTGTCGCCTACGACGCTGGCCTTGTGGGCATCGGAGCCGGGGCCGCCGAACTCCCCCGACTCAATGAATTTCTTGGCGTTGTCCCACAGACCCCCTGCATTGGACATCAACAGGGCGAAGATAACCCCGGTGAAGATGCTCCCCCCCAGGAATCCCCCCAGGGCCTCAGGGCCAAGGATGATGCCAACCAGGATGGGGAGAACGATAGCCAGGAAGGCCGGTATCACCAGGGACGACAGCGCGCCCTGGGCAGCCAGACCCACACAGGTCGCATAGTCGGGAGGCTCGGTGCCGGCCAGGATGCCGGGGCGCTCGCGGAATTGCCGGCGAATCTCCTCGATCATATCGAAGGCATTGTGCGTAACGGCTAACATGGTAAGAGCGCTGAACAGCGGCGGCGTTACCGCGCCCAACAGGACGCCGGCGATGACCACAGGCTCCCGCAGGCTGATGACCAGTTCCACCCCCCTGGCCCCCACGACCTCCGCGTAGGCGGCAAACAGCGCCAGGACAGTGAGGGCAGCAGCGCTGATGGCGAAACCTTTGGTGATGGCCTTGGCCGTATTACCAGCCGCATCGAGCACGTCAGTGGTGTCAATGACTTCCTGGGACATCCCAGCCATCTCGGCGATGCCCCGCGCGTTGTCCACGATGGGCCCGTAAGCATCGGAGGAAACGATCATGCCGCTGACGGACAACATCCCCACCGCGCTAATGCCGACCCCGTAGATGCCGCTGATGCCGGATAATTCCGCCAGGTAGTAGGAAAGCAGCGTCGCCGCGACGATGCCAATGATCGAGGGAACGATGCTGACCAGCCCATAGCTGTAGCCGGTGATGATGTTGATGGCCGCGCCAGAACCTGAGACGCGGGCCGTCTCCATCACCGGGTGGAAATCAGACGAAGTGTAGTAATCGGAGGTGAAGCCGATGACGACGCCAGTAACCAGCCCGGCCAGCGTAGCCCACAACACGCCGAGGCTGTAGCCGCCCAACAGAATGGTGGCAGCAGACAGCACGGCAAAGATGGCGCAGGTGATCATCGTTCCGCTATTGAGAGCCCTGCCTGGATTGCCGCTCTTACCCACGCGCACAAACCGGATACCGATGAGCGAAGCAAATATGCCCAGCGTGCACAGAATCAAGGGAAACAAAACGTACCTGGTTTGCAAATCGCCGGCAAAGAGTGAGGCCCCCAAAAGCATGGCAGCCACGGTACTGGCCACGTAGCTATCGAAGATATCTGCCCCCATGCCAGCCACGTCGCCGACGTTGTCGCCAACGTTATCGGCGACTACGGCCGGGTTGCGGGGGTCATCTTCGGGGATGCCGATCTCGACCTTGCCCACCAGGTCGGCCGCGATGTCGGCCGTTTTGGTGTAGATCCCACCCCCCGCTTTGGCCAGCAAGGCCAGTGACGACGCGCCAAAGCTGAAGCCGAGGATGATCTCCGGGTCGCCAGTGACGAGATAAATCGTGCTCATACCGATGATAGCCAGGCCCACCATAGCCAGACCCATCACCGAACCGGCGTAGAAGGCCACTTGAAAAGCACGATTGATGCTCTCATTGGCCGCTGCTGCACTCCGCACGTTGGCGGCCACGGCGACACTCATACCCATATACCCGGCGATGGCAGAACATATCGCGCCAGCCACAAAAGCTAATGCCATCGTGATACCCCGTGACGGGTTGACGGCTGCCGCTTTTAGACCCAGATGCTCGATATCGAAGCTGAACACGATAGCAATGATGACACCAAGCCCGACCGCAACGAGGGTGAGTGCCAGGTAGAGATGGCGCAAGTAGGTTTTCGCTCCATCTCGAATCCAGGACGCGACTTCCTGAGCCCTTTCGGATCCAGCATCCTGCCGGTTGACCCAGAGATATAGCCAGATCGCTACTCCGAGAGAAAGGATTCCTGCAAAGATAGCCACGAAAATCCAGAGTTCAGATCCTGCCACTATTGTTCCTCCTGACGTGAAACAGGAAGGTGAAACGTAAAACGTGAAACGTAATCACGCATCACGTTTCACGCATCGCGGCTTCACATGTTGGCAGAGCGCCACCAATGATAGTATTTGGCACGCAGTTCCTCCTGCGAGGGCAGAGGGAAACACAGAAGCCCTTCTTTATTCCCCACGAATATCCCGCTCTTTATGGTGCGGTATGGAAACGAAGCCGGCTGGATGCGGTTGACCATTTTGGAGTGGACGGTCTTGGTCCTCAGATCCACGAGACACTGGCGCAGATGACCGATGTTGGAATAGGGCAAGTCTCGCACGTCGCCGCGTTCAGGATCGGTGGCAAATTCACCCAGTCGCAGCTCTACAAAGCAAATCGCCGGCAGAGAGAGAAGGCTAGTCGGAGTCTTGACAATGAGATCGTAAAACTTGTGAGGACCCAGGGTGCTGACGACCAGAGGATGTACAGGCGCGATCTCCTGATAGAGATGCAATCCTATTGTGTCTTCGGGGAACTCTCGGCTCGACTCCAAACCCAGCACCCGCCCATCCTGGGTCACCAGGTAGAGCCTCTGAATGGTGCCTAAAGGGATATGCTCCAGCACCCGATAGACGGAGATATAGATCGAGCGTTTCGGACTTCCGTCTTCGTGAGGCACGCAACGCCGGATACCCTCTTCGATGTGGAAATAGTCGTGTCTGAAGTCCGGATCAATCTCAAAGAAAATGGCTTGTCCGCGTGACTTCTTCGCACTCCCAACAGCATAGTAGACCCCGAATTCTTCCGGGGTTAACATGGAGGCGATCAATGCCTCAGGTATCACGGATAAGTACAGGTGGACATCCATGGCCATCTCCTCCTTAGAGGCTGGTACATCGGTAAATTGGTTGGTCGGTACATGTCCCAGTTTACCAATTTACCAGCCTACCACAGTCAGTCCGTAGCCCCTTCGTCCGCAATGCGTTGTGCACACTCCGCCAGTTCGCGAAGTCGCTGCGCATCACCAGAGAGACCGCGCGCACACTGCATGTGCTCGAAGGCCTGATTATATAGCGTGCATGCGTTCTCCCATTCGTGGGTGAACTCGGCGATGCGGGCTGCCTGCTCAAGCGCCATCGCCGCCAGTTCCCATTTGCCCTCGTCCGCGTACTGGGCGGCAGCCTTCTCCAGATCAACCGGGCGCTGCTTAGGCAGTCGGTGCTCTGACTCCGCCAGGACGCGCTCGATGGTCGGCAACAGCAGGTCGTACCAGTTCGACTTGGGCAGGTACTCGTAGAAGTCTAACTGCGCAGCGCGGGCCTCGGTCTCCAGCGAGGCGTAGCCGGTGAACATGACCACCCGCAAGCCAGGTTGCAACTGGCGCAGCATCGCCGCCACCTGGAACCCATCCATCTCCGGCATCTTCATGTCCAGCAGAGCTACGTCGCAGGGCGTCTCCCGCGCCTGTTCGAGTGCCTCGCGCGCAGTGCTGGCCGTCACGACGGCATAGCCTGCCTGCTCCAGGTAGTCCTCCAGACTTTCGAGCACCAGCAGATCATCGTCCATCACCAGTATCGTTGACGACATTGCACTGCACCTCCTAAATGACTGTAGTAACTGTAGTAACTGTAGTAACGACTTCAGTCGTTCTTTGCAACTGAAGTCGCCACCACGAAAACGCGCCATGAACACGTAGTAACAACTTCAGTCGTTTAGTCCCCGTAATCCCACGCATCCCCAATCGGGCATTTGACCCATCGCTCGCGGAGCCATTGCTGCCCATACGTATCGAAGTAGAGATGCACACTGGACCACGGCCAATCGTAAGGGCTTTCGACGTACCCGTGTTTCACCGCGTTATAGTGGAGATAGTTCAGCGCGTGATAGTAATGACGCTCATCACGGATATAGCGATCACGGAATTTGTACCACACCTTGCGCTGCCCAGTGAGGCCATCCTCAAGATTCCACGCTCTGGCAGTGGTCCCATGGAGATGCTGGAGTATAGCCGAGATCTGCTCCAAGGATTGAACGCCCGCCAGAAAGTGATAGTGATTAGTCAAGATAACCCAACCCCCGATCTCAGCCTGGATGTCGGCCAGTTCTGAAAGGAGCTGATCCTCAAACGCAGTTAACCGGGCAGGGGAAGCCATGATGTGCGCGTGTTCGTAGTTGGCAACAGTGATGCAGTACCACCCGGCCTCGCGATAGGGATGCGGCGGCGAGTGTAAGGGGTAGCCACACTGCCGACGTTCTTCGACGACAACAGCACGCTCCTCGGGTGTCATGTGGCGATACTCGTAAGGCATCTCTCCCTCCGAAGCGACTGAAGTCGCCACTACGAAAGCCGTAGTAGCCACGTAGTAGCCACTTCAGTGGCTTAAGCGCGACTGAAGTCACTACTACGGCTACTGCCACTACAAAGGCCACAATAGCCACCGTAGTAGCCACTTCAGTGGCTTGAGAGCGACTGAAGTCGCTACTACGGTCACTATTCAGGCTGAGTTGGCAAGCGGACGGTGACGGTGGCTCCTTTGCCCACGGTGCTGGTCACCTCAATTCGACCGCCGTGGTTTTCGATGTTCCTGCGGGCGACGTAAAGCCCCAGTCCGCTTCCCTTCTGCCCGTTTCTCCAGTCCGAGAATCCGATGCGGAAGATTTTCTCCTGTGTCTCCGTAGGAATGCCGACCCCCGTGTCCTCAATGTCCACAGCGACCCACCCCCCTCCGACTCCCCCCTGAGAGGGGGGAGGGCCTTCCCATCGCGTGCGCAACGTGAGTGTACCACTGTCAGTCATAGCCCGCCCGGCGTTGGTCAGCAGGTTGTGGAAAGCCCGTTCCAACTGGGCGCGGCTGCCGTGTATCGGCGGGATGTCCTCGCCCCACTCTCGCACGACGGTCACGTCAGGGTGGCCGTAACTGAACTCTTGCACCAGCCGCTCCAACAGACGATGGAGGTCGAGAGGCTCCCAGCGCCAGGCCTCGCTGCTATCCAGGGCCACGGCCACGTGGCCCAGGTCGTCGGCCAACCGCTTGATGCGGGCCAGGATCTGCTGGATGACCTCGATGGAACGCTCGCACTCCGCATCCCCGACCACCCGTTTGGATAGCGCCTGCACCCGCTGGGTGAGCACGAAGTAGGTCGTGCCGCCGATGTCGTGGCCGACCTCCCGCGCCAGGAGGCGCAGTTCCTCCTCGGCCTGCTGCTTGCGGAAGTGCAGTTCCTGCCACTCGAAACCGCGCTCGATGCGCACGATCCACTGATCCAGTGGCTCCGACTTGTTGACGAAGTCTTTTGCCCCTCCGCGCATGGCCGCGACCACATTCTCATAAACGCCATAGGCGCTGAGCATGATGACGTAGGTCTGCTCCAGCAGGTGCTTCTCCTGCATCAAGCGCAGCACTTCCATTCCGTCCAGCCCCGGCATGTTGATGTCGAGCAGCACGACATCGTACGGGGCTTGCTCCAGCCGGGCCAGCGCCTCCGTCCCACTCGCCGCAGATTCCACTTTCCAGACTCGCGCCGCAAAGGTGGAGTTACTGAGAAAAGCAACGACCTCTTCGCGAAAGAAGGGCTCGTCGTCTACTACGAGGATCGTTTTGTGTTCCATAAACCCCCCTCCGGCTCCCCCCTGGGAGGGGGGAGGGTCAGTTGTCCCTTCGATTCCCCCGATTCAAGGGCAATTCAAGCACGAACTGCACTGCTCCATCGTAAGCCTGCCAGGTGAGACCACCTCCGTATTGGGTCTTCACCGTCTCCTGGGCCAGTGCCCACTCGAAGTGAAGGGGCGACAGTTCCTCAGGCGCGCCGGCCGCCGGTTCGAGGATAGATGCAATGTTTCCACTCAAGGGGGCCTCCGGCGCGTGCACCTCCGTGCGAATGCGTTGACCGTCGGCGGATAAGGAGGTGTGCACCTCGATGAGGCCCCCCTGTGCCTCGAGGGCCTCCATCGCCAAATGCAGGACGGTGACCAGGACGCCGAACAGTTCATTAGGCTCGATGAACAGCGTGGGCAGGTCTTCGTAGGTTACGTGCACCTCCACCCCGCGCCGCTGCCGCTCCGCTGCCAGCCAGATAAGGACCTCGCGTACCACGTCGTTCCAGTTTGTGGTCGTGCGGAAGAAGCCGATTTGCTGCGAGAATCTGAGCAGATCAAGCAGTTTGCCGCTGACCTCGTTCAGGTTGGTCTCAATGACGTCCAGCCGCCTGGTGAGAGCCCCCCCCCCAACTCCCCCCTGCGAGGGGGGAGAGCCTAACACGTCACAGAGGTCGCTGCGCAGGTTGGTCACTGCCAGGCGAGCCACGGCCAATGGGTTTGCCGCCTCGTGCCGTATCCGTTGCGCCAGAGTGCCGAAGGAGGCGACCCGCTGCATCCGCATGGCGGTCACGCCTACCTCGCCCAGAGTCTTGAGGTAGCGAGCTCCCTCCAGCACGCCGCCGATGGCCGTGGAGAGCAAGCGCAGATACCCCTCGTCTTCGTCGGTGAACCAATCGCGGTGGCCAGCGGCGCTGGGAATCTTGTTGATCAACTCGAGGGTGCCGAGTATCTCGTCACCCAACTGCAGGGAGACGCCAAGAAAGGAGCGATAGACGCCAGAGGGGAGATGCGAGGCGACCTCTGCGATGTGAGGATCACTCCAATCCGCCGCCGCTGCCACCTCGCGTATCTGGACGGGTGTTCCAGTGTGGAAGATGTGGCCCGTCAGCCCCTCCTCTGTCATGTACGTCAGTTTGCCGATCAGCGTTTCAGGAAGGCCGCTGACGGCTCGCAGCTCTGCTCGATGGACATCCTCCTCGGCTTGCAGGTAAATCAGGCAGCCTTCGGTGCGGAACCCCTGTCTGACCCGCTCCGTTACAGCCTGTAGCATCTCGGCGATGGGCCGCCGTGGGTCCAATTCCTCGCCGATATCCAGTAGCAGCCGGAAGTAGCGCGCACGGCGCTTCTCCTGCTCGTAGCGTTGCGAATTCTCGATGGCGATATTCACCATCGCAGCCACGTGACTCAACAGCGCTTCATCCTGCGCGTCGAACCGCTCTCCCCTCGCCTTCCCGGAGACCCGCAACACACCAAGCACGGTGGACCCATCCCTGGAGAGAATCGGTACCCCCAGGTAAGCCTGGCCTGGTTTGGCGCTGATCTCGGAGTATTTCTTGCTCCAGACCAGGTCCTCGGCGATGCGTCGCAATTCTCCGTTGTCCCTGACGTTGGCGATGCGCAGTGGCTGACCTTGTTTGGCGATCCAGCCGGTCAATCCTTCGCCTGGCTCATACTCCACTCGCTCGGCGGGCATCTGTGCCCCCTCCAGGAGGCCGGTGGTGCCGCGCAGGACGTAACGGCCGGTGATGTCGTCGCGCAGGAAGATGGAAGAGCCACCAGCGCCGAGCCGGTCACGGGCATGGCGCACCACCAGCGCCATCAGCCGGTCACGGTTCAACTCGCCGTAGATTTCAAGCAGCTCTTTGTCAAATCCCGCTACCCGATTCATGTTCGTCAGTTACACGCTCTACTTCCAGGTCAACCCATAGGTGTAGAAGAGCGGCAGGAGGGTGATGGCCAGGATGTTCTGCAACTTGATAAGAATGTGCAGGGATGGCCCGGCAGTGTCCTTGAGAGGATCGCCAAAGGTATCGCCGATCACCCCGGCCTTGTGAGCTTCCGACCCCTTGCCACCCAAATGGCCTTCCTCGACGTACTTCTTAGCGTTATCCCACGCGCCACCGGCATTGAACATGAAGATAGCCAACGTCGCGCCGATGACCTTCACCCCGATCAGGTAGAAAGCCAGAGGCCACGGGCCCATCAGGAAGCCGACGGCGATGGGGAAGGCCACCCCGACCAGAGTCGGTGCTATCATCTCCCGCAGCGCGTGGCGCGTCCCGATGTCCACGCAGCGCGAGTATTCGGGGACAGCCTGGCCAGCCATAAGCCCGGGGATCTCGCGGAACTGCCGCCGCACCTCGTCCACCATACGGAAAGCTGTCCGGCCTACCGCCTTCATCGCCTGCGAGGTGAACAGGAAGGGAATGGTGGAGCCGATCATCAGCGCAGCGATATTCAGCGGGTGGGCCAGGTTAAGGCCGCGCACGATGCTCAGGGCCGCTCCTTCTGGATCGGCGCCGCCGAAGGTGACAAAACTAACCAGACTATCGTGGCTTGCCCCAACCAGCTCAGCCGCGCTGAGAAGATAGGCGAAGAGGATGACGACGCTGGTCATCAGGGCACAGCACATACCATAGCCCTTGGTAATGGCTTTGGTGATGTTGCCGGCCGCGTCCAAAACGTCTCCAGCCTGGCGTACCTGTGGCCCCAGCCCAGCCATCTCGGCGATGCCGCTGGCGTTGTCGGCGATGGGACCAAAGGCATCGGCCGCCATGATGACGCCCTTCATCTCGGTGATACCCAGCGTGGCCGCTGTGATACCGAGGATGCCAGGCAGACCGCCGCCCATGATGTAGAAGGCGATAACGTTCACTATGGCCACCAGGATCTTCAGAACGACCGCGCTCTCCATACCCCAGGCAAAGCCATAGATCAAGTTGATGGCCACGCCGCTCAAGCCCCCCTCAGCGATCTCTCTGACCGGCCTCTGGGTGATACCGGTGTAGTACTGTACCAGAAGCGAGACCAGAATGGCCGTGATCAGACCCAGGGTGAGGCAGTAGAACAGACGGATGTCGTGCATCACGTAGACGCCCAGGACGTAAAAAGAGGCCATAGAGAACAGGGCAGTTACCAGGAAGCCTATGTTCATAGATACGATGGGATTGCGCTTCTCTGTTCCGCGCACTGCCAGCACCCCCAGCACTGCACCAACGGCGCCAATGGCCCGGCTCAGCAAAGGGAAGAGCACTGCTACCCAACCATAGGTGGGGATAAAAGTCAGGCCTACGATCATCGTGCCGATAAGATTGTCGGAGCCAGACTCGAAGAGGTCTGCCCCACGCCCGGCCACGTCCCCTACGTTGTCGCCCACCTGGTCGGCGATGACGGCGGCGTTACGCGGGTCATCCTCCGGGATGCCTTGTTCCACTTTACCCACCAGGTCGGCTGCAATATCCGCCCCTTTGGTGAAGATGCCGCCGCCCAACTGGGCGAACAAAGCGGAGACACTGGCTCCAAAGCCAAAGCCGACCAGCAGGTGAACATTCTCTGGGTGAACCGGGCTCACGCCGAAGAGGATAAACAGCAGGGAGATGCCCAAGAGGTTCAGCGCTACGATAGAGAGTCCCATCACTCCCCCGCCCCTGAAGGCAATCATCAAGGCCCGCGCAGCGGAAAAGCGGGCTGCGGAGGTGGTGCGCACATTAGCCCGCGTGGCCGCGTTCATCCCGATATAGATAGCCAGCATAGAGAAGCCGGCGCCGACGACAAAGCCTAGCGCGATCTGCCACTTGGGCCACATGACGACGAGCAGCAAGGCCGTCAACGCGACGATGAAATAGCCAATGGTCTGGAATTCCCGCCTCAGGAAAACATTGGCCCCCTCTTGAATCCAGGAAGCGATCTCTTTCATGCGAGGCGTGCCTGCCTCTTGCTTGATGACCCACCAAGCGAGCAGGCCAACGAAGATCAGAGCGAATACTCCGGCCAAAGGAATCAAATACGTTACCAGGTCAAACACCACAATGTCTCCTCCTCGTTAAGAATCACTAGCGCTAATTGAGCTCAAGAGCCTCTATCTTCACCAGGGCAGATAGAGGCTCTATCCATTTCTGAAATCAAAAGTTAAGCAAAGTAGGCAACGCTGTCCCAATGGCCAACTTCGAGCCCCGACCAAACAAACTGGAGCTATCTCCTGCCGGCAGGATTACTCCAGTTGCTCCTGCAAAGCAACCAGCTTGCCAGCGACGCTGCCATCTACGACGCGGTCGCCGATCTGGATCACCAAACCGCCCAGGATGCTGGGATCCACCTTGAACTCCAGCGCCGGCCTCTCGCCCAGATGCTCGGCCAGGCTGCCAGCCACCGTCTCCTGTTCACCTGCCGAGAGGGGCAAAGCAGTGGTTACGTGGGCCGTCATCGCGCCCGCCCGCCTGGCCCATTCGAGCTCTTCCTCGTCCAGGACCACCACCCGCCCCGCTCGGATCCCGCTGAAGAACTCATCAATCAACCGCCGCTGGCGCTGCTCATCCAGGGCTTCGCCGATGATCTTGTTGGAGACAGCGATAGCCAGGGTTGCCACCTGGCTCCGCAGCTCGGCCAGCATCTGCTGGCGATCTCTCTCAACCACCGCCCGCCCGTCAGCGATGATCCGCTCCACTTCGGTCCGCGCCTCAGCGACGACCGCCTCCTTCGCCTTCTCGCCTTCCTCCCTGGCCTGGGCGATGATCTGCCCTCTCTCCTGCTTTGCTTCCTCGACCCGCCGCTCGTACTCCTGAGCGGCGCGCTCCCTATCCCGCCGGGCCTGTTCGGCATCCTCCATGCTCTGAGCGATTTTCTGGCGGCGCTCTTCAAACACCTTCACGACCCGCTTCCAGAGCAGGAAATAGAGGGCGATGAACAGGATGAGGACGTTGACGATCTGAGAAAGCAGGGAGACAGGGTCAATACCTAGTTTCTCCAAGGGCTGGCTCCTTTCACCCCCCAAGGGCAACCGGGGGGACGAACTTGATGGCCAACGCCACCACCAGGGCGTAGATAGCGATGGCCTCGGCAAAGGCGATGGCCAGGATCATGTTGGTCAAGATGCTGCCGCTGGCTTCAGGATTGCGTCCAATGGCCTCCATAGCCTTGCTAGCCAGCAAGCCGATACCCAGGGCTGGCCCCAGGGCACCAAAGCCAATGGCCAAAGCGGCGGCAATTTGTGTTGCGCTTTCGTAAGGCATTTAGAATCCTCCTTGATTTAAGATGAGCTAGTGTGATCCCTCAGCATGGTGAACGGTGGCCATCATGAAGAAGATCAGGCTCAGCATGGCAAAGATGAGAGCCTGGACGAAGCCCACGAAGATCTCCAACACCATGAAGGGAAGTGAGGCAACAAAGGCAGCCAGAAAACCGATGACGATGAGCAGCACCTCGCCGGCGAAGATGTTGCCGAAGAGTCGGAAGGAGAAGGAGACAATCTTGGTGAACTCGCTGAACAACTCCAAGATGCCGACGAAGGTATTGACGGGCCTCTCGAACCATAGGGTGCCTCTGAAGGTGAAGAACTTCTTAAGATAGGCAAGCCTCTGCTCTCTGAGACCAAAGAACTGGGTGGCTGCCACGGAAATGAGGGCCAGGGCGAGCGTGGTGTTCAGGTCCGCATTGGCGGAGCGGAGCAGAGGTACCTGAACCACATGTCCCTCATGGAAGCCCTGGGCTTGGATGCTGCCAAAGCCAGGCAGCAGGCCCATCCAGTTGGAGATGAGGATGAAAAAGAAAAACGTAGCCACCAGGGGGAAGAAGAGCCGCGTCTTCTCGCCCGCCACCCCTTCGACGAAGTTGTAGAAAAGCTCTATCGGCACCTCGACAATGTTCTGGAGACCAGTGGGGACCAGCCTGGGCTTGCGGAAAGCGAAATAGGAGATGACAATGAGCAGAAGCATCGTCAGCCAGGTGGTCGGCAGGGTGTTGGGAATCTCGTGGCCGAAGAGAGGGATGGCGAAGGGAATATGGACCTTCTCAGCCGCCATGCTGATCTCAGGTATTCCTCTCTCACTTATGATGCCGCCTAGCATGACCCCCCATGCACATAGCATCAACAATAGCAGTATAGCAATGGCGCATCCCAGCTTACCTACCCTGCTTTTGGGCATCACTACTCCCCCCCTGTTCTTTCTCCGCTTCTTTGGATTTGGCCGCCATCCTCTGCCGCACCGCTGTGGTCACCCAGCGATAGGCCACGATGGGCCCCAGCACCGTTCCCCCCCCGGTCAACAACAACGTGATCCAGGGCAAGGTGTGGAGCCGGTTATCAATCCACCAGCCCGCCGCCAGGCCAAGCAACACCGGGAAAGCGATCGCCCCCCCCACCTGAGTGGCCAACGCCAGGCCCCAGGCGGCATCTCGCCAATCGGCCGGCTTCCAGTTCATAACTCCCCCGCCTCAATCCATTTGGTGCATAATTGTACCGTAAAGGGACAATCTTGTCAAAGGCTAGCCAGGAAGGCCTCCGCTGCCTTCGTGGCCACCTGCAGGAACGGGGCCGAAGCAAAGCCCAACAGAGCCACGCCCAGGCCCGTCACCAGTAGCACGATGGTGGAAAGGGCCGGCACGGGCACTGGTTCCTCAGACGGCGGTTCTTCGAGGTACATCACCCGGGCGACGATCAGATAATAGTAGAGGGAGATAATGGCGTTCAAAACGCCGATCACTACCAGCCACAGCAACCCCTGTTCAATAGCCGCGGCAAAGATGTACAGCTTGCCAAAGAATCCGGCCACCGGGGGAATCCCTCCCAGGGACAGGAGAGCCAGAAGCATCACCAGGGCCAGAGCCGGGGACCGCCGGCTCAGGCCAGCGAAATCCGCGATCTCGTCGCTGCCTGTGGCATTGGAAATCAGGATCACCACGGCAAAGGCACAGATGTTGGTGAGGGTATACACGATCAGGTAAAAGATGATCGAGGCCACGCCCAAAGCCGAGATACAAACCACACCGATGAGGACGTAGCCAGCCTGGGCGATGCTCGAATAGGCCAACATGCGCTTGATGTTCGTCTGGGGGATGGCCACCACGTTTCCCAGGGTCATAGTCACCACCGACAGGGCGCCAACCACCGCTATCCAGTCAGGTCGGATGAAATCAAAAGCGCCGATAAAGACGCGCATCAGAACGGCGAAGCCCGCCGCCTTGGAAGCCACGGAGACGAAAGCGGTGACCGGTGTGGGCGCACCTTCGTATACATCAGGTGTCCACATGTGGAAGGGAACGGCAGCGATCTTGAAGCCAAAGCCCGCCAGCATGAGCAGAGCGCCCAGGACGACCGGCAGCGGTTGATTAGAGGCAGTCAGGGCAACCGCCACCTCCCTCAGACCCGTCTCGCCGGTCAACCCATAAACCAGGCTCATCCCATAAAGCATCAAAGCTGAGGAAAAGGCTCCAAACAGAAAATACTTGAGGCCAGCCTCGGTGGACTTGGGGACGTCCCGCAGGTAGCCAGCCAGGATGTAGAGAGTGATGCTGGTCAGCTCCAGGGCCACGTAGAGCATGATGAGATCAGCGGCGCTGGCCATGAGGCTCATGCCCAGGGTGGCCAGAATGGTCAGTGCATAGTACTCCCCGTGAGACTTCAGGGGCTTATAGTCCACTGAGATCAGCACCGTCAGAATGGCGGCGACGATAAAGGTCTCCTTGAACAGCAAAGCCAGCAAATCGGTCTTGAGCATCCCGCTGAAGACCAGTTCGCCCCCCGTCCACGACCAGAACACATTGAGGACAAAGATGACAGCCAGGCCAGCGGCGGCCAGCCAGCCCAACCATCTTCTCTTGTCACCGCCGCTGAACAAATCCAATCCGAAAATCAGCAGGGCCAAACAAAGCAGTGCTATCTCAGGCAGCAAAGCCGATAACTCCAAGACTAACCTCCCAATCTGGCAACGATAGGCACCACACCGGTGTTGATGACATTCATCAAGATAGAGGGGTAAACGCCGACCACGATCAAAAGGGCGCACAGGATGAGAAGAGCGACTTTCTCACGCCGCGTTACGTCCCCCACGTGTTCAAACTCAGCTTTGAGGGGGCCAAAGAAAACGTGTTGCACAACCCGCAGGATGTAGGCCGCGGTGATGACGATGCCCAGGGCGGAGATGGCCGCCACCACGGGATAGGCCTGCCAAACGCCAATGAAGATCTGCAATTCGGCCACGAACCCTGAGAGCCCCGGCATGCCCATAGACACCAGTCCCCCGATAATGAAAGCGATGGCCACCACCGGCATTTTCTGCGCAAAGCCCCCCAGGTCCGGTATGTGCCGCGTGTGGGCGCGATCGTAGACGCAGCCGACCACAGCAAAGAAGAGAGCCGTCATAATGCCGTGGGAGAACATTTGCAGGGTGGCCCCGTTCATGCCCATCACGTTCATGGTCGCCCAGCCCATGGTCACCAGCCCCATGTGGCTCACGCTGGAATAACCAATGACGTACTTGAAGTCCTGCTGGGCCATGGCCACCGACGCGCCGTAGACCACGTTGACCACCGTCAGGATGACCACCCAGGGCAGCCAGAATTTGGCTCCGTCAGGCAGCAAAACGACCGCCACCCGCAGGCCGCTGTAGGCTCCCAGCTTCATCAAAACCCCAGCGTGCAACATACTGGCCGCCGTAGGCGCGGCCACGTGGCCGTCGGGCGACCAGGTGTGAAAAGGCCAGATGCCAGCCAGCACTCCGAACCCGATGAAAATAGGCAGGAAGAAAATCCGTTGGAAATCCACCGGGAAGTTGACCGTAGCCAGCTCCAGCAGATCAAAGGTATGCAATCCGCTCTTGAAGTAGATGGCCAGAGCGCCCACCAGGGCGATGATGCTGCCTGCCAGCAAATAGAGCGTCAGCTTCATGGCCGCGTACTTCCGCGTCACTTTCCATCCCCAGACGCTGATGAGGATGAACATGGGCAACACAGCGATCTCGTAGAAGAGGAAGAGCAAGAACATGTCCGTCGTCATGAAGACGCCGAAAACGCCCGACACCAGCAGCAGCATCAGGGCGAAGAATTCTTTGATGCGCGGCATCGTCCAGGACATCAGGCAGCCGGTAAAGATCACGAAGCCCGTCAGGAGCAACATGGGCAGGCTGATCCCGTCCACTGCCAGATGGTAAGAAATGCCCAGGCTGGGTATCCAACGCGCGTGCTCCTCGAACTGGAAGCCCCCCCTGGTCATGTCGTAGGCACAATAGACGTAGATAGAAAAAGCCAGCGAGATAAAGGCCGCTGTCGTAGCCACAACCTTGATGGGCAAAGTCTTCTTTTCAGGCAAGGCCATGATGATGAAAGCCCCGATTAAGGGAGAGAAAAGAATGACACTCAGAAATGGGAAATTCATAAAGCTGTCCCTCACGCTTGTTTTCAGGCTTCCGAAGTCTGGGGAGACTTCGGAAGCCTGGCTGTCAACCGATCAGGTGCAAGACCGTCTGATTGATGACGTTCAGGATCCACGATGGATAGATCCCAATGGCCAGCATCAGGACCATGAGAGGGGCCACGGCCACCACCTCTCGAAGGCTGATCTCCGTTAATCCGGCCCAACGGGGGTTGAGGGGTCCCAGCAACACCCGCTGGATCATCCACAGCAGATAGGCCGCGGTGACCACCAGACCCAGGGTGGACAGAACAGTCAAGGCCGTGAACACGGGAAAAGCCCCTCTGAAGACCATGAACTCGCTGACGAAACCGTTCAAGCCCGGCAGTCCCAAGGAGGCCAGGGTGCAGAAGAGCAGGATCCCCCCATAGGCCGGCGCTACCACACCAACTCCGCCAAAGTCTTCCAGGTTCCGGGTGTGAGCGCGCTCGTAGATGACACCGACCAGGAAGAACATGGCCGCTGCGGTGATGCCGTGATTGAACATCTGCAAGACCGCCCCGTTGTAGGCCATCACCCGGCTCTCCAATGGAGCACCGGCTACAGCTATAGTAGCGATGCCCAGGATGACAAAGCCCATGTGGTTGACGGACGAATAGGCCACCAGTCGTTTGAAATCCTTCTGGGCCATGGCTGCCAGCGAGCCCAGGACTATTCCCAGGAAAGCCAAGACGGCAATCAAGGGGGCGTAGTGCTGAGCCATGTCGGGAAAGATGCCCAGCACGACGCGCAGGAAGCCGTAGGCACCCAGCTTGAGGAGCACCCCCGCCAGGAGCATGGAGCCGGCGGTGGGCGCCTCCGTGTGGGCGTCGGGCAGCCAGGTGTGGAAGGGCCAGATAGGTACTTTGATGGCAAAGGCCAGGGAGAAGGCGAAGAAGGCCAGGATGCGAGCCGTCGTATTATCAATGAACCACAGGGCACGCCCTTCAGTGAGGAAGGGGCTTTCCCTGGTCAGGGTGACGATGTCGAAGGTGCCGCTCTCGAGGCCGCCCGTGGCCCACCAGATGCACTGGATGGCCAGCAACATGGCCACGCTGCCCACCAGAGTGTAGACGAAGAACTTGAAGGAGGCATAGCGCCGGTTGGCCCCACCCCAGACGTTGATCAGGAAGTACATGGGCACCAGGCCGATCTCCCAGAAGATGTAGAAGATGACGAAATCGAGGGAGGCGAAGACGCCAAACATGCCCATCTCCAGCATCAGAAAGAGAGCGAAGTAGGCCTTGACGTGCTCCTTGATGCTGAAGGAACAGAGCAGCGCCGCCGGGGTGAGCAGGGCCGTCAGGAGGACCATGGGCACGCTGAGGCCGTCCACGCCCAGATGGTAGCGGGAATGGATCACCGCAAACCAGGTGTAGTTCTCCTCGAACTGCATACCCGCTTGCGACGGATCGTAGTTCACCCAGACGACGATAGCCAGGATCAAGGGGATCAGGCTGACCAGAAAAGCCGTCCACTTGATGGCTTTCTCCTTCTCCCCAGGGATGAACAGGATAATAGCCGATCCCAGGATAGGTATGAAGGTGATTAGTGTCAGGATAGGAATGGGAAAGTCCATCCACGTTTCTCCTACAAGAGATACGTATACAATGTTATCAGAAACAACACAGAGATGAGCGCTATCAACAAGTAGTTCTGCGCCCGGCCGGTCTGGAGAGGGCGAAGGGCCCGCCCCAGCCACTTGACGCTGTTACCCACCAGATTCACAGCCCCGTCAACCACATTCCTGTCGAACCAGCGATTGCCCAACGCTATGGCAAAGGCTCCTTTGGCAATGGCATGCAGCGTCCCGTCAATGATGCCTCTGTCAATCCAGGCGTAAACGTGATTAGCAATCCACACTGTAGGGCGAATGAAGACCACCGCGTAAATCTCGTCAATGTAGTACTTGTTGCGGAGAAGGGTGTGAACGGGGCCCAGGGCTTTCACCAGCGGGTCGGGCTGGCCAGCCTCCAGAGGTTTCCGCCCATAGACGAGCCATCCCAGGAAGAGCCCCCCCAGGGCCACCACCAGCGAGACCGCCAGCGGGAAGAAGTTAAAGGGTGCCGCTTCGGCCTCGATGTGCAGGGCTTCAGCCAAGCTGCCGATGAAATGGTGAAAGGGATTGTGCAAGATGCCGCCCAGCAGGGGGAAATCCTCGGGGATGCCGATCCAGCCGCCGATCACCGCGAAGCAAGCCAGCACCACCAGCGGAATTGTGATCCAGGGCACGCTCTCCGGCACGTGCTCCGCCACTTTGGTGCGGGGTTTGCCCAGGAAAGTCAGGCAAATCTGACGTCCAGTGTAGAAGGCGGTCAGCAACGCCGCCAATGCCAGGGTCCAGAAGACCAGGGTATGGCCATGAGCCCAGGCGTCGGCAAAGATCTCGTCCTTGGACCAGAAGCCAGCGGTGATGATCGGAAAGCCGGACAGAGCCAGTCCCCCTATGATGAAGGTCCAGGCGGTGAAGGGCATCCTTTTGAGCAGCCCACCCATGCCCGTCATGTCGTTGGGGTCAAATTCACCCTCACCCCCATGCCCCTCTCCCTGAGAGGGAGAGGGGTGAGGGGTGAGGGTATGATGGGCGTGCTCCATGCCGTGGATGACCGAGCCGGAGCACAAAAACAGGAGGGCCTTGAAGAAGGCGTGGGTCAACAGGTGGAAAATGCCAGCGACGTAGGCCCCGATACCCAAAGCGGCGATCATGTAGCCCAACTGGCTGATGGTAGAGTAAGCCAGCACCCGCTTGATGTCATTCTGGGCCACGGCGATGGTCGCAGCAAAGAGAGCGGTGAAAGTGCCGATAGCAGCCACCACCGTAAGCTGCGGGCCGTGTTCCACAGCAGTAAAGAGGGGGAACATACGGGCCACCATGAACACACCAGCCGAGACCATGGTCGCAGCGTGGATCAGCGCGCTGACCGGCGTGGGACCTTCCATCGCGTCAGGCAACCAGACGTGGAGGGGGAACTGAGACGATTTACCCACCGCTCCGCCAAAGATCAGGATGGCGATCACCGTAGCTATCGGCAACGTCCCCACCAGGGGCAGGGTCACACTGGTCTCAGCCAGGGTGTGAAGCGTCTCCGGGGCGAAAATGCGGGCGTAGGACAGATAGCCTGTCTGGGAGTAGAGATAGAGCATCCCCAGGAACATGATCACGTCGCCGATGCGGGTGGTAATGAAGGCCTTTATGCCAGCCAGGTAAGCCGAGCGCTTTTCGAACCAGAAGCCTATGAGGAGATAAGAGCAGAGGCCCATGATCTCCCAGAAGATGAAAAGCATCAACAGGTTATCGGCTACCACCAGGCCCAGCATCCCGCAGGCAAAGAGGGAGATGTAGGCGAAAAAGCGGGAGTAGCGGGGATCGCCGTGCATGTAGCCCACGGAGTAGATGAAGATCATCAGGCAGACCAGAGGGACCATAAAAAGGCCGGCTGCGGTCAGGGGGTCCACCAGGACGCCCATGGTGAACCAATCCTCGCCTATGGGAAGCCACCGAAACGCCGCGTGAAAAGGTTCTTCTCCCAGTTGATGCACCCCAATGGCTGTCCAGAAGACCAATTGGGAGACAACGAAGGACAAAGCAATGGCTCCAATAGCCAACCAGTGGCTGACCCTCTTCCAGCGGTTGAAAAAGAGGATGATCAGACCAAAGGCCAGCAGGGGGAACAGTGGGATCAACCAGGCCAGGTTAAAGAAAAACTCTTGCATGAATTACCTCTTACTGGAGATTGGAGGTTGGAGGTTGGACAATCCAACTTCCAACTTGCAACCTCTAACTTCCAAGTGGCTACCACTTCATCAAGTCAATATCTTCCACGATGACCGTGTCGCGGCTGCGATAGATGGCGATGATCAGAGCCAGGCCCACGGCGGCTTCGGCTGCGGCCACGGTGAGGACAAAGATGGCGAAGACCTGGCCGATGACCGCCTGGGGGGTGATGTAGCGCCAGAAGGCTACCAGATTGATGTTCACGGCGTTCAGCATCAGCTCGATGCCCATCAGGATGCCGATGGCATTGCGGCGGGACAGGACTCCGTATAGACCGATGCAGAACAAAGCGGCAGCGACGACTAGATACCAAGATAAAGGGATTACCATATTCATTGCCATTTCCATTTTTGACAAATGCGATCTCTTGTGCTATACTTTTGTCCAGAACCGGGTGACCTGGTGAATCCCTGGCACACCACCAGGGTGTAAGCAGGTTGTGTCGCGCAAGCGTCCCCCGGTCATTTTTTATGCCCGTGCCAACGCTTCCAACAACTCATTGAGCGTTACCCTGCGGTCGGGCTCTTCACGTCCTCGCGATATGGCGATGGCTCGCCTATGTGCTCCAGATTTCCTCCCCACCCTGTCGAATGTGACGACCTCTTTGGGTATCCACAGCCCAGTTGTTCCCCGAAGCAGTTGTAGTAACCGGCCTCTCAACATGGCTTCATGTCCTGGGTATTCCTCATCAATGACCACCAGCGTCAGTTGATCAGCCACATCTCGCAAAAGCAAGAATAATGCAGCAGCAAATATCAGGAGTACAGCCAGCTTTGTTGATTTGTCTAACCGACGCAGACGAGCAAGGGCCTCACGCTTAACGGCGGCCGGGATAAGGATAGCATATTGCCGTTGATTAGAGAAGGCCAGCACTGTATCCTGTGGTTCTTCTATCCGTCTACTTTGATCAACCTCAAGTTGTAGTCCGGCATGAACCACCGAGGGTCATTCCCTTTCCCTCGCGATGATAATCGAACCCACCAGCGCTACAAGCAGCAGCACCGAGGCTACCTCGAAGGGCACGGCATAGGTGCTCATCAATTCCTGGCCAAGGATGCTTATACTTTCGTAAGAGACGGCGGCCTCTACCACAGGCCAATTCACTCTCAGCAAGACAAAGCCTAACACAGCAAAGAAGAGCAAGGCCACCAGGCTTGAGATGCCCCATTGGGCGTTGCGCTGCACCAGATCTTTGGCCATCAGGCGACGAGTGAGCATGATGGCGAAGATGATCAGGATGGCGATGGCTCCCACGTAGACCAGGATCTGCACCGCAGCCAGGAAGCCCGCTTCCAGCAAAACGTACAACCCCGCCACACCCACAAAGGAGAGGACCATGAAGAGCGCGCTGTGGAACAGGTTCTTGCTCGTCACGACGGCCACGGCGGCTCCTAGTGTTATGATACTGAAGACAATGAAGACAACTTGCAGCATGCTCGCTCCCACCTTTTGGGATTAGAGATTAGAGATTGGAGGTTGGAGATTGGACTTACAACTTCCATTTTCCAACTTCCATCTTCCAACTTCTATTCCCAATCCTTCCCCGACTCATGAACGCCGTACTTATCCCCGATGGCCAACATCTTCTCCAAATCCCACACCATCTCCGGCGAATAGCTGGCCAGTTCGTATTCGTGGCTCATCTCGATGGCACTGAAGGTGCAGGCCTCCACACAGAGGCGACAGAAAAGGCACCGCGCCAGGTTGTAGCAGAAGGCGGTCACTTTTCGCTCCCGCCCCTTGCCCTCTCCTTCCACTTCGAGGACGTTATTGGGACAGGCTCGCACACACAAGCCGCAAGCGGTGCACTTCGGCTCGCCCGTCTCGGCATCGCGCAGTTGCATCAACGCGCCGCGGAAGCGGGGAAACATGGGCAGCTTCTCCTCAGGATACTGCACCGTGAAGAGGCCTTCCAGCACGGGGTCGGGACGTATGCCTCCTCGAATCCCCGTATGTCCCAGATAGCTCTGGACGAAATGCTTGCCCGCAACCCAAAGACCTTTTGCTATGCCTAGACCGAACATGAATACCTCTTACGAATCAGCGAATCTGCTATCTTCGCGCCGTGATGCGTTGCAGGCGCCTGGATCGCGACTTGCGACTGACAAAGGCCAGGAGGCCGATAACGACGGCGGCAATGGCAATGTTGGCAACCAGCAGGACAAAGCTTTGCACGAGACCATCAGCGATCAATTTGTCCACCAGGCCGACCGCCATCAAGTTGACCAGCGCCAGCGGCACCAGGAATTTCCAGGCCAGGTTCAGCAGGTGATCAATGCGGATGCGCGGTATCATGCTGCGTACCCACCAGAAGAGAAAGATGACCGCCGCGCACTTGACGAAGAACCAGACGTAGCCCGGCAGGATGGGGCCACGCCAGCCGGCCAGGAAAAGAGTGGTGATGACGGCAGACATGGCGAACAGGTTGATGTACTCGGCCATGAAGAACATCACGAACTTCATCCCGCTGTACTCGGTGAAGTAGCCAGCCACCAGCTCCGAGTCGGCCTCGATCATGTCGAAGGGAGCTCGGTACAGCTCTGCGAAGGACGCCAGCAGGTAGACGAAGAAAACCAGGGGCATGGTGATGAGATACGGCACCGACTGCTGGCGCACGATCTCGACCATGGACATCGAGCCGGTCAGCAAGACGACGGCCACGATGCTCAACAACATCGGGATCTCGTAGCTGATGAGTTGGGCCACCACGCGAAAAGCGCCCAGCAGCGAATACTTATTGTTGGACGACCAGCCGGCCATCAAGACGGCAATGGTTCCCAGAGAAGCGATAGCCACTATGTACAGGATGCCGATGTTGAGATCGGCGCCCCACGCCCCCTCGCCAAACGGCAGCACAGCGTAAATGAGCACGGCGGGGATGATGATGCAGATAGGGGCCAGGAGATGCACCCAGTAGTCGGCTCCCTGGGGGACGATGTCCTCTTTTGTCAGCATCTTGATGCCATCGGCCACAGGAGTGAGAATGCCCCACGGTCCCCAGCGGTTGGGACCCAAGCGGTCTTGAAATCGCCCGATGACCTTGCGCTCGCCCAGGGTGAGAACCAGCACCGAACCCAGTCCGATGAAAAGAAGAATGAGGCCCACCCCGAAGTGCACCACGAGTCCCGCAGCCCACAGCGGCAGGAACCCGGCCAGCCAGGTGGTGATGGCCTCACGAAGATTGACGAACAATAGATTCAGTACATCCATGCCTTGTCCCCTAACGATCCAAGTCGGCCATGGTCAGGTTGACACTGCCCACAATGATCACGATGTCCTGTATTTTGTGCCCCTCGCACATTTCCTTCAGGGCGCTGAGGTTGATCTGCGACGGTGGGCGGATTCGGACGCGGTAAGGCTTGGCCGACCCATCGCTCACGACGTAGAAGCTCAACTCTCCCTTGGGACACTCAATGCGCCCGTAGGCCTCGCCCTGGGGCGGACGGCGCAAAGCCTTAGCCGCCTGATCGTTCATCACTTCGCCCTCTGGAATGTCAGTCAGCGCCTGATCAATGATCCGCACACTCTGGCGCATCTCTTTGATGTGCTGGTAGTAACGGTCGTAGACGTCGCCGCTGGGGCAGGTGGGCACTTCAAAATCGAAGCGGTCGTAGATGGAATAGTGGTCCACCTTGCGGATGTCGTAGTCCACGCCGGAGGCGCGCAGCATAGGGCCGGTGATACTGGCGTTAATGGCCACATCGGCAGGTAGCACCCCGACATCCACGGCCCGGGCCAGGAAGACCTCGTTCTCATTCAGGAAAGTCTCCAACTGGTCAATGAAACCTTTGAAGTGATCGCTGAACTTCTTAGCAGCCGGCAGGAACTCTTCCGGCAGGTCAGCCGACACACCGCCAGGCCGCATGTAGTTGCACATCATCCGCGAGCCACAAGCCCTCTCGAAGAGGTCCAGAATGTGCTCGCGAGCTCGGAAGCAATAGAGGACCGGCGTAAAGTACGCGCCCAGCTCATTCCACAGGAAACCGACGGCCATCATGTGGTTGATGAGGCGGGTCAGCTCGGCCATGATGACCCGGATGTACTCTGCCCGCTCAGGCACCTCAAGCCCCAGGAGTTTCTCCACGGCCGTCACATACGCCTGGTTATTGGTCATTGAGCAGACATAGTCCAGACGGTCGGTTAATGGCACTACCTGCACGTAGGTTACATCCTCGCAGAGCTTTTCGATGCCCCGATGCAGGTAACCCATGACCGGTTCAAGGCCCACCACGGTTTCGCCGTCCAGTTGCAATTTCAATCTGAACACCCCGTGAGTGCTGGGATGCTGGGGGCCTAAGTTGAGTGTGATGGTCTCTGTTTTGAGCATACGTTGTCCAGTTGGTTTATCGTTTATGGTTTATCATCGCCGGCAAATGGCGAGTGACTCTATCTCAGTAGTTCCTCGACCGTTGCCAGGTATGTCTCTATAGCATCCTTTATGTTTTCTAGTGCTTCTTCCTCAGTAGAACCCTGGGACCAACATCCTGGCAATCCAGGGCACCAGACCGCATAACCTTCGTCGGTTTTCTCAAGCTTGACTCTATATCTCATCAAGAACCTCTCTCACCAGTCCGGCCCTGTGGGTCGCGTGGGCTTCAACTCTTCAAAGGTGTAGGTCCGATTCTCGAAATCCTTGCGCAGCGGGTGGCCGGGGAACCCCTCCCAAAGCAGGATGCGCTTGAGGTTGGGGTGGCCCTCGAAGCGAATGCCCATGAGATCATAAGCCTCGCGCTCCTGGTAGTTGGCTCCCCGCCAAACGGGAGTCACCGACGGAACCGCCGGGTTCTCCCTGTCCTCGATGTAGACTTTCAGCACAAAGGGCTCGGTCGTCCGCTCCTTGACGGACCACAGGTGGTAAACCACCTCGAACCGCTCTGGCCGGTCCACGGCAGTCAGCAAGGCCAGGTAATCCAGTCCACACTCGTCGTGCAGAAACCGCGCCACAGCGGCCACTTTCTCCGGCCCGATAGCCACCGTGAAATCAATCAACTCCGGCACATCAACCACGGCCTCGGGAAAGCGTTCTCTGAGCTTGCTTAGAATCTCCTCGTTGGTCACCTCACTACCTCACTGAATACTGGCTACTCATCACTCGTTATCGTTACTGCTCACTTGTACCACGACACCGTCTTTATGGATTGATTCATCACCATGTCGTGCAGCTTCATGAATCCCTCGAGCAAGGCCTCGGGTCGCGGGGGACAGCCAGGCACGTAGACATCCACAGGCAGAATCTCTTTGGCCCCTTGCAACACGGCATAAGACGAGAAAGGGCCGCCCGATATGGCACAGTTGCCCATGGCCAGCACGTACTTGGGTTCTGGCATCTGATTGTAGATGCGCAACACCTGGGGGGCCATCTTGTGAGTGATGGTGCCAGCTACGATCATCAAGTCGGCTTGCCTGGGCGAGGGACGCATGATCTCCATCCCAAAGCGCGACATGTCATAGCGAGCAGACGCCGCGGCAATCATCTCAATAGCACAGCAGGCCAACCCAAAACTCACCGGCCACATGCTGGACTTGCGCCCCCAGTTGTAGACCTTGTCTACGGTAGTGAGGAAGATGTTACGTTTAAGCTGCTCTTCAATCAATTCTTCTTCAGACATAGATTCCTCTTGCTACACCCACTCCAGCGCACCCTTCCGCCAGGCGTAGATCAAGCCACCCACCAGGATAGCCAGGAAGATGAACATCTCCACCAGGGCGAAGAGGCCCAACTGGTTGTAGGCCACTGCCCAGGGATAAAGAAAAACGGTCTCGATATCGAAGATGACGAAGACCAGGGCGTAGATGTAATACTGAACCCTGAACTGTACCCACGTCTCACCGATTGTCTCGAGACCGCATTCGTAGGTGGAAGATTTAACGGGGTCTGGCTTTTTGGGGCGAACGATGAAGGCCAAGGCTAAGGCAATAATGGGGAAGAGAATGGCAATGATGGCAAAGATACCGATGAAGATATATTGGGTTAGCAAAGCCCAAACTCCTTCGTTGATGCTGTCACAAACGCGGACTATTATAACATACTTCTCGCAAAAGGACAAGCGTAAGTCGCGGGACAAAGAGCCCAAATTCCTCGTTGACCTTGACACAAACGGGCGATATTATAGCATACTTCTCGCAAATGTGCAAATGGTGCAAAAGTGACTCTTGGCGAAAGATGTGGTATAATAGGATCATCAGCGAGGAAGGGATGATCCAGCTTTGCGCGTTCACTCAACCGGCGATACAAACGAAAGTGATTGGAATTCCTTCGTGGCCGCATCCCCTGTGGGTCACGTCCTGCAATCGAGCCAGTGGGGCCAACTGAAGGAAAGATTCGGCTGGCAGGTCGCTCACCTGGCCATCGAGGATCGAGGCCAATGGCGGGCCAGCGCCCAGGTGCTCTTCCGCCCCCTGGGTCCTCAGACCATCGCCTATGTGCCCAAAGGGCCCATCACAGACTGGGCCGATGCAGAGGCGAC
>Ga0268277_1000150_pt1 | contig 56648 bp, 42 predicted proteins | sample saktaG_5_FD_190132 | JGI IMG/M metagenome (GOLD analysis project Ga0268277, IMG submission 190132) | Saline water microbial communities from Sakinaw Lake, British Columbia, Canada - sak_2010_1_5_50m | ecosystem: Environmental > Aquatic > Non-marine Saline and Alkaline > Saline ... | reverse complement strand
GGCGATCCCATCGAAGTCAAAATCAAGGGGTACCATCTCTCCCTTCGCAAGGAAGAGGCGGCGCGCATCCACGTGGAGAAGGTATGAGCACGACCCACACCCACCATCCGCACGCGCACCCTCCTGCATCGCGTGAAGCGGGTGTCGCGCTTTCGGAAACCCGCCCCGGCCAGCGGATCCGCGTGATCGCCGTGGAAGCGGGGCACGCCCTGGCGGTGCGGCTTTGCGCCCTGGGGCTGACGCCCGGCATCACGGCTGAGGTGGTCTCGGTCGGCGCCGGTCCGGTGGTCCTCAATGTGATGGGAAGCCGCATCGTGCTGGGGCATGGCATGGCCGACAAGGTGCGGGTGAAACCCGCGCCCCGCGCGACGCCCCACGGTACAGGGGCGCGCGGTTGATTTTTTTTGAAAGGAGAGTTCGGCATGACGAACAATGTGAGCCGCGATGAATTCGAGGCGTCGGCTCGAGCGGTCAAGCCGCTCACCGTCGCCTTGGCAGGCAATCCCAATGCGGGGAAGACCTCGCTGTTCAACGCGCTGACCGGCGGCCGGCAGCATGTGGGCAATTATCCCGGCGTGACCGTCGAGACGTTTCAGGGCGTCTGCCTGCACGGCCAGACCCGGCTCCAAGTGGTCGATCTTCCCGGCACCTACAGCCTGACGGCCTATTCGCCGGAAGAGCGGGTCGCCCGGTCGTACCTGATCCAGGATAAGCCCGATGTCGTGATCGACGTGCTCGATGCCACGAACCTGGAGCGGAACCTTTATCTCGCGGTGCAGATCATGGAGCTGGGGTGTCCGCTGGTGCTGGCGCTGAACATGTCGGATCTCGCCGCGCGCCGCGGCATCGCTTTCGACCTCGAACTGCTGCAGACGCTGCTGGGGACGCCGATCATACCGACGGTCGGCCGAACGGGTGCGGGCAAGGCGGACCTGCTGGATGCGGCGGTCTTGACGGCCTGCCGCGCGGCCGCCCCGCAGCCGCTGCACATCGCGTATGGCGAGGCGCTCGAGGCCGAGCTCGTGTCGTTGCAGCGGCAACTGGAGGCGCTGGACGCCCTCCCGGATGGCGTTCCGGCGCGCTGGTTGGCGGTGAAGCTGCTCGAAGGCGACGCCGATCTCATCGCGCGGCTGGCCCACCCGGAGATCGCCGTCGCCGCCGGGGACGCGGCGCATCGGCTGGAGGCGCTGACCGGCGAGAGCGCCGAGGCGCTCATCGCCGACGGCCGTTACGGTTTCATTTCCGGCGCCTGTCAGGAGGCGGTTCGGCACACGGTCGAGCATCGGCATGCGTTTTCAGCCCGGATCGACGCCGTGGTCACCGACCGCCTGTTCGGACTGCCGATTTTCCTCGGGCTGATGTACCTTGTATTTAACCTCACCTTCACCCTCGGGGCGCCGCCGATGGGCTGGATCGAGGCGGCGTTCGCGGCCCTGAGCCGCGCGATCAGCGGGTTGTGGCCCGCGGGTTCCAGCAGCCTGCTGCGCAGTCTGCTGGTCGACGGCATGATCGGCGGCGTGGGGGGGGTGCTGGTTTTCCTGCCCACGATCCTGCTTCTGTTTCTGGCCATTGCGATTCTGGAAGACAGCGGCTACATGGCGCGCGCCGCCTTCCTCATGGACCGCATCATGCACAAGATGGGGCTGCACGGCAAAAGCTTCATGCCGATGCTGATCGGGTTTGGCTGCTCGGTGCCGGCCATCCTGGCGACGCGGACGCTTGAGAACCGGCGTGACCGGCTGACGACGATGCTGGTGGTGCCGCTGATGAGTTGCGGCGCGCGTCTGCCGATTTATGCGCTGCTCATACCGGCTTTCTTTCCCGAGCCCTGGCACGGGCCGCTGCTCTGGAGCATTTACCTGATCGGCATTCTGTTGGCGGTCGGGTGCGCCAAGCTGCTCAAATCAACCCTTCTCCGCGGCGAGACGCCGCCCTTTGTGATGGAGCTGCCGCCCTATCGGATGCCGACGCTGCGGAGCATCTCCCTGCACATGTGGAACCGTGGCGGGGCCTATCTCAAGAAGGCCGGCACGGTGATCCTCGGCATTTCCATCATCCTGTGGGCGATGCAACAATGGCCGGGCATCCCCGCCGACGAGGCGGAGGCGTTTTCCGGACGGCGCGTCCGCGCCGAGGCGCTGGGCGACGGGGCGTCCCGCGAACACGCGCTCGCTGAAATCAACGGCGCCGCGGCCGAGGCGGGGCTGAAGGCCTCGCTGATGGGGCGGCTGGGACGCGGGATCGAGCCGCTCCTTCGACCGTGCGGATTCGACTGGAAACTCTCCACGGCCATGATTGGCGCCCTCGCCGCCAAGGAGGTGTTTGTGACGCAGATGGGGATTATCTATTCGCTCGGCGGCGAACAGGATGAGGAATCGGCTCCGCTGCGCGAGAAGATCCGGGCCGATTACAGTCCGCTGGTCGGATTCTGCGTCATGCTCTTTTGCCTGATCAGCGCTCCGTGTGTCGCCACCCTTGCCGTGACACGCCGCGAAAGCGGCTCGTGGGGCTGGGCGCTGCTGCAACTCGGCGGGTTGACCCTGCTGGCGTGGGCGATAACGGTCGGGGTGTTCCAGATCGGAAGCCTCCTGGGGTGTGGAACCTGAAGAGACGCCTGCAAAACCATTCACGAAGGGAGTCCGCCATGTGGGAGACGATTGTCGTTTTGGTCATCGTGATTCTGTGCCTGGCGCTCGCCGGTCGCGCGTTTTACCGCGAGGCATCCGGAAAAAGCAGATGCGGCGGTTGCGGCAGCGGGAAGCAAGGCTGTCGCGGGGGATGCGATGGGGATGGATTCGCGGCGATGCAGACCGGGCCGGACCGGCGCGGGGGATCCGGGTGTGCGGGGGGGGCGGAGCGGGGAAGATACCGGGAAGGCCCCGTGACGTCCCGTAGGGGCCTTGTTGCCGGGTTCCCGGTTATTCCGACAGATACGGGTTGTCCCGTTTTTCGGCGCCGATGGTGGTGGTGGGGCCGTGGCCCGGGATGACGAGGACGTCGTCGGGAAGGGCGGTCAGGCGGCGAAGGGAGGTTTGGAGTGTTTTGCCGCAGCCGCCGGGGAGGTCGGTGCGGCCGACCGAACCGGCGAAGAGGGTGTCTCCGCTGAGAAGCAGCTTGTCGTTCCGGAACCAGAGGCACTGGCAGCCGGGCGTGTGGCCGGGCGTGTGGAGCAGATCGGCGGTGAGGCCGCCGACGGCGAGGGGCGGGGCATTCAGGGGGGTCGGCATCAGGGAGGAGGGTCGCGCGGGGACCGAGAGATACGGCGGAAAGCGGTTCAGGGCGGAGAACGCGAAAGCGGTGTCGTGGGCGTGCAGGTGGACCGGGGCGGGCTGGGCCGCGAGCAGAGGGTCAAGGGCCGACACATGGTCGATGTGGCCATGGGTCAGAAAATAGAGGGCGACGCCCAGTCCGTGGGCGTTCAGAAAGTCGAGGATGGTTTCGGGATCGGCGCCCGGATCGACCACCCATGCCGCCTGCGGGTCGTGCCACAGGACGACGCAGTTCACCTCAAACGAGCCGACAACAATGATTTCGGTGTTCATGGTTAACAGCATACGGCACGAGGGGGGCGAATGCAATGCCGATCTGCCGCAGCGCGGGCGCATGGCAGTTCTGTTGGGGTCGTTGATTCGTAATCATAATCATAATCGTAATCGTAATCGTAATCTTGCTTTGTCCATGCATGCGATCATACACTATCGCCAATGAATGCCGGATTTGATCATGAGAAGTTGACTGTCTATCAGGAGGCGGTCAGATTTGTCGCTTGGGCCGACGAGATCTTGGAAAACCTGCCCAAAGGATGGGCTGTCCATGGGCAGTTGGACAGGGCTTCGACGTCCATTCCATGCTGGTCGGATTGATCCGCAGCACATCCCCTGACCGCGTGCATGAGCCGCGAGCCGTCTACGGATCGAATCATCGAGGGTTGGGGGATTGCGAGCAAGATTAAGATTACGATTACGATTACGACGAGAGGATAACCCTCAACAGAACTGCCATGCGCCCGGATGGGGGTGTGGACGCAATCCCTCACACATGCGCCCCTGCAACGTGATGCTCGCCTTGTATCCGGTTCTTGTTCATTGCCCCGTGCTTTCGCGTTGGAGTTGCCACTGCGCTGCGCTCCGTTGCTGCTGGCAAGCTGCAGCCTGTTGCCCTGCGGGCTGCCCCTCCCCACCCCGCCTCGCCTGTCTGCCGTGTCTGCCTGTCGGCAGACGGGCCCGGCACAGGCAGGCGGCGACGGCGTTGCCCTTTCGCTTCCCTTCGGCTTCTCCTTCACCTGGCGTGGGGGCTCGCACCCCACACGTTACGTGCCATGCCCGGCACACACGCTGGCGCTCTCCCTCAACTTGCCCGACTGCGGGCAAGTTGTAGGTGAGCAGCGTATTGTTGGGGCCTTTTCATATTAGAACAAGTTGCCTCGTCAGCGCGTCACGCACCCAAGCAGGAGCAGACACCAAATGCACTTCAAGCAATTCCTTGGGTTCGATCTTGTGTAATCCTCCCCCATAGGCGCGACCGGCATGGAGAATGGACTCCGCTGGGACGTTGTTTAGCGCCACGCCAAGTTCGATCAAGCGATCTGTATCACTGTCTAGGCAGGCAGCGAGTTCGGAAGTCGGATACAGATTCAAAAACACATTGGTGACAATGGCATCTGAGAGGTTCACGAAGAACCGGATCGGACATTCTCGATTACCGTTGGACCGGCCCATGTATGAGGCCAGAAAGGGAGCCGGTTCCCGTCGTTCTTGATAGTACCAGACCTCTTTCTGCGCACAGAGATATCCGTCAGGAATACCCCTCGCTATGCCCTCTTCAAGGTATCGCCACAAACCGGGGTATTGCCGCCGCACTTCGTCTGGGGGAAGATGGCAGTCCAGTAGGTAGCGAAAGCCCGGCACATCTGGCATTCCATCGACGGTGGCCCGGATAATCGGTTCACGGAGATAGCGGGGACTTGGCAGGATGGGCTTCAAGAAGACGCTTGGGATGTCGTATTGGGCGACGATGTCGCTGTCAATAATGAAGAAGTCGTTCGATCCGGTCGCGATTCCGCGTCTCACCGAAAACAAATCCTTGAGGCGTGGTGCGTCGGATGACGAGCCACTGTTATCGAAATGCGACATCGTCCACTTGTTCAACCCCCGAAGTTCCGAAGTCGGCACGATCCGCTGCTGCTGAGGATCAAGGTAGTCGCCGTACGAGACCGCGCAACTTGATGTGCTTCGTGGTCCAGCTTTTCGATACGTGACAATGCAGGAGGAAACGAGTGCGTCATCGAACTGGACATCGTCAGGATTGAAATGGTGAATCGAAAGCAGTGTCACTCGGGACGTGAGGTAATCGCGAAGAACCCGGCCGTAGTTGACGTAGAGGAATTCAGCAGGAAGAAGCCATGAGGCAACTGCTCCGTCGGCCAAGACCGCGTCAGCCAAAAGTACGAAATAGACATATAGTCCTGACAGTCCACTCACTTGCAAACCAAGGCGTTGCATCACCAGAGACTGAAAGGCTACCTTCCGCTCGGCTTGAAGGTGATGGTGTCTGACGTAGGGGGGGTTTGTGCAAATGAGCGAGAATCTGCCAGAATTGCCTGGTTCGGACGCGAACGCAATGAAATCACAGTCCAGAACCCGCAAACCGGAAGGAGACCAAATAGCTTTAGCAATGTCGCTATAGACTGGATCAATCTCGCAGCCGGTAGCGCTGGATATCTGCGTCGCAGCCGCTTGCCGCAGAAGCGCACTGTAGAACACTCCGGATCCAACAGCCGGTTCCAGAAATGCAATTGGCGCATCGCTTGGCAGCGCCTTCAGCGCGCCGGCGACCATGTGAGATGCAACAGGGAAGGGCGTCGAGAACTGTCCCAGACGGTTACGCTCCTCCGGGCTCTTGGATGCATCGGCTGCCAGTTGAGCGTCGGCTCGATTATCTTCCTGCGTTTCGTTCGTAGCGACGCCGTAGGTTGCCGCGCCTTCTCTCACTGTCTGGGCTTTTTTTTTACCTTCAGGCGCAAGTATTGGCCCGAAATCCCGTGTGCGATGTTCCCAAACCCAATCGATTCCCTCTGCCGCCTCGTATCCCAGGTAGCCCGGCTCAAAATATCCGCACAGGTAAAGCAGAAACGTTATTTCATTGCCGTATCTTCTCTTCAACTGGTGCAGTTTCTGGGCCTCTTCTTTTCTGCGTTTGTTCGTGTTGGTCGCATCGCCTGCGGACTTTGCCTCTATGAGTATTGGCATGTCGTTTGTGGCGGCGTTCAGCGGCTTAACAACACAGTCAATCGGAATATTGACCGATGACTTCTTATCGCCCGCCGACAGAGACAGACGGAATGCGAACGTCCCAGGAGGCATGGCATAGGGGTCTTTGCCTTCCTTGGTGCTTATCTCCCTGTAGCCGTTCCTGCGAAGCCAGCGGCCAAGTGTTGCCAGTTGCCGTCTCTCCTGTGCATTACGGATAATCGGATCGGAGTACGCGCCACACATTCTATCCGCGATCACGGTTGCGGCACGGGCCAAGTCCTGCTTGGTTGGTTTCTCTTTGGACGCAACCCACGTTATCAAGTCGTCGTCAATCAATTCGGCCAAGACATCGCATAGCTTCTGAAGGTTCTCAAGAAGCACCGTCTTCGACATTTGCTTCGGCAGTTGTGGCGGTTTTTTCTCCTTCCCTTCAAGTGAGTTAATGAGAGCCTTGCTTACGTGGGCCAAACCCATGAGGCGGTCACGCGCAAGGGGAGGTGCCGTAACCATTCGTAGGATCGGAAGTAGACCGGGAGCGTCATAAAGGACCTTCGGGATGATACGAGTCAGATCGGCGGTTTTGCCGAAGGCCTCGAGCACAGCCTCCGTGGTGATCCGTCGCTGCGCTCGGTAAGTCTCTGGCGCAAAACGGATAAACCAATCGTTGTAGAAGTCGATAGACCTTTCGACATCGGCCTTCCATAACTGCGGTTTGTCTGCATTTATAGGCATACTTGTACCGTATCCCATTCAGCCTTCGTTGTCACGTTTGAATTTTGCACGATTCATCTGCGCCCCAACGAATAGCGTTTTATACCTCGTGCGGCAAGTGTATGACGGTTGCTGGTTGCAAACAAGCGTAATTTTGCGCTCAAATTGAGAATTGCTGTTACCAGACGCGTCGTTTTGTGCTACAGTTGCCGCCAAACAACACACGACTTCGGGAGCACCCCTTCAGCATGTCCGACAGCACACCCATACCCGACTCGGTCGGAGTCGTCGAACCGCAATCGCTGCGGCTGCACCTGCCGCCGGGAGGGCTTCGCCTTGAGAAAGGCGGCGTCCTGACCGAAGTGGACGTCGCCTACGAGCGTTGCGGGACCCTCAGTCCAGCCGCCGATAACGTGATTTTTGTCTGCCACGCCCTCACCGGCGACGCGCATGTGACCGGCATTCGTCCGGGTGAAACCGAGCCGTCGGGCTGGTGGCGGCAAATGATCGGACCGGGACGAGGCATCGACACCCGCCACTATCACGTCATCTGCGCGAACATTATCGGCGGCTGCAAGGGAACCACCGGCCCCGCTTCCATCAATCCCGCCACCGGGGCACCCTACGGGTCACGGTTTCCCGAGATCACCGTCGGCGATATCGTGACGGTTCACCACCTCCTGCTCACCCAGATCGGCATCGCGGGGGTCGCGGCGGTGGTCGGCGGCAGCTTCGGCGGCATGCAGGCGCTGGAATGGGCGATCCGATACCCCGACTTTGTCGGTCGCGCCATCGTGATCGCCGCCGCGGCCTGCCTCAACACCCAGGCCCTGGCCTTCGACATCATCGGACGCCAGGCGATCGTCCAGGACCCCGCCTGGAATCACGGTGATTACTACACCCGTCCCGACGGCCCCCCCAAACAGGGTCTCGGCAGCGCCCGCAAGCTCGCGCATGTCACCTACCTCTCACAGCAATTGATGGCGGACAAATTCGGCCGCGAGAAGCGTCCCGAGTGGCTGAACGCCGGCGATGCGTTCCATGCCGAGTCACGCCGCACCTTCCGCTCCTATTTCCAGGTCGAAAGCTATCTCGAACATCAGGGGGCGAAGTTCGTCGAGCGCTTCGACGCCAATTCCTATCTCCACATCACCCGCGCCATGGACGATTATGATCTGGAGGAGGCGTACGGCACACTCGAGAAGGCCTGTGCCGGCGTCACCGCGCGGATGCTGATCGTCGCGCTCAGCGGCGACTGGCTCTTTATGGCGGAACAGTCGACCGAGATCGTCACCGCGCTCATCCGCAACCGCAAACAGGTGTCGTACTGCCACCTGGACGCCCCCGCCGGCCACGACGCTTTTCTCACCCATATCGCGGATCTGTCGCGCGTGATTCACGCCTTCCTGCCGTGGGTGGGAACTCCGGAACCCGCCGCCACAACGGTCTCGACCCGGTTTGACGACGCGGAGGATGCCATCATCGCCGATCTGATCCGGCCCGGCAGCCGCGTTCTGGATCTCGGCTGCGGCAACGGCGACCTCCTCTCCAAGCTCGCACGCGAGCGCCAGGTGGCCGGCACGGGTGTTGAAATCGACATCAGCCGTGTGGTCCGGACTATCGATGCCGGGCACAACGCGTTGCTCGAAGACATTAACGACGGGCTGCAGATGATCCCGGATGGCGCATATGACACGGCCGTGCTGGGCGAGACCCTGCAAGTCGTGCTCCGCCCGCGCGACGTGCTCCATCAGATCCTCCGCGTGGCCCGCGAAGCGGTGGTCGCCTTCCCCAACTTCGGCTATCTCCCGGTTCGCGGAAGCCTCCTCCTGCAGGGGCGGATGCCCAAAGCCAAAGCCCTTCCCTACGAGTGGTACGACACCCCGAATATCCACCTCTTCACCCTCGACGACTTCCTCCGCCTGTGCGCGCAGGAAGGCATCGCCGTGAGAAAGATCCACTGCCTCTCCCGCAGCCGGATCGGCCGGCTCCTGTGCTGCCTCGGCCACCGCAACCTGGGCGCCGACCGCGTCATCGTCCACATCACCCAACCCCCGAGCTCGTAACCTCCGACCCAAACCCCAGCCACCCGCCACGCAGCGACCGACACCGGAGTCTCCCATGGAAACCTGGATTGAAGAACACCTCCCCAAACTCGTGCGCGACCTCATGCCATGCAACTCATGCCCCCTGGCAAACACCGAAATAGAGATCAACCTCCCCGGTCAGCGCGCGGTGGTGGACGTCCTCGAAAACCTGATCGGGATCCTGTTCCCCGGGTGCCACGGCCATGCGTCGATCGCGTACGACGCCTGTGAAAACAGCTTGCGGAAGACGCTCATCGAAACGGCGGAATCCCTCCATGACCAGATCCAACGGGTCTTCGCCTACCAGTGCGCGTTTGAGCAGTGCACGGACTGCGACGACTGCTCCGTGCGGGCTGACGCGGCCGTGGCCAAGCTGCTCGACGCGCTTCCCCGCGTCCGCGCCGCGCTGCGCGAAGACATCCAGGCGGCCTACGAAGGCGACCCTGCGGCCCGCTCGACCATGGAGGTCGTCTTGAGCTACCCCGGCGTCTACGCCGTCAGCGTCCATCGCCTGGCCCACGCGCTCCACGCGGCCGGCGTTCCCCTCCTCCCGCGCGTCTGGAGCGAGCACGCCCATTCACGCACCGGCATCGACATTCATCCGGGCGCGATGATCGGCCCCGGTTTCTTCATCGACCACGGCACGGGCGTGGTGATCGGTGAGACCTGCGTCATCGGCGCGCGTGTCAAGCTCTACCAGGGGGTCACCTTGGGCGCGCTGAGCTTCGCCAATGACGAACACGGCAACCCGATCAAGGGGATCAAACGGCACCCCGACGTGGAAGACCGCGTGATCATTTACGCAGGCGCGACCATTCTGGGCGGCCAGACCGTCATCGGCCACCATTCGACCATTGGCGGCAATGTCTGGCTCGTCCACTCCGTGCCCCCGCACTCCACGGTTTACAACCAGCAACCCAAGCCGCTGATCCGAAAAAGCGGCCTGACGCCATCTCCTTAACGCCAGGAGTTCTGACGCCATGGCATTTCAGGGACATCTCAAACACGGCACCTCGTTGCTGCACACCGCTGAGGAGCGCCTCAAGCAGGTGCTCCTGCCGCGGGTCCCGCGTCGCATTGAGACCTATCACCTCACCCTCACCACCATGCTCTGGTCGGCGCTGATTCCCCTTTTCTGTCTCTTCGCGCGCGCCTCCAGTCACTGGCTCTGGGCGGTCAACCTCTGCATCATCGGGCAGTACATCACCGACCTGCTCGACGGCGCCATCGGACGCGCGCGCAACACCGGCCTGGTAAAATGGGGGTACTACGTCGACCACTTCCTCGATTTTATTTTCCTGAGCGCGGTTTTCTTCGGATATGCAATCCTGCTCCCCGCGGCGTTCCATACACTGATCCTGCTCACGCTGGTCATGTTCACCGGCTTCATGATCCATTCGTTCCTCGAGTTTGCCTGCACCAACCGCTTCGCCATCTCCTACCTGGGTGTCGGGCCGACGGAGATCCGCATCCTCTTCATTGTGATCAATGTGCTGTTGGTGATTTTCGGCAAGACGCACCTCTCCGCAGCCCTCCCGTATGCGGTCACCGCCTCGCTATTCGGCCTGTTCATCACCGTCTACCGTACCGCGCGCCACCTCTGGCATCTCGACATGATTGAGAAAAACAAACCCTCATGAACCATCCCTTCCGCCACCGTTTTCTCATCGCCCTGACCCTGATGACCATCGCCGGCGGCGTCATCTGGTGGGGCGTGCAGCCCGCCATCCGGATTTGCGGACTGGCCGCACTCGCCGCAGCGGCCCTGTGTCTCATTCTCTCGTTCCGCGACTTGCGCCGGCATCGCAGCCATGCCAAGTCCTATATCCGGCACTTCGCCGTGGCCTATGCGCCCCACTTCGTCATTGCCATCCTTCTGGCCATCCTGCTCCGCTCCTGGGTCATCTTTGCGCCGCCCACACCCTCGCCGCTCCTCGCGGCCGGCGGCAGGACGTTACACGAACAGCTCGCCGCCGACACCACCCGGTTGCTTTCGCTTGGCGGCAATCCAGACGACGATATTCCCGTCTGCCGCATGATCGCCCAAACCTACCAGACCTTCTTTCAGATTGACGCCGTCGCCGACCCCCAGGCTCACACCGAGGCCTTCCTGCTCTCCTTCGCCGCGCTGCTCCGCGCGTCCCTGCTCCAGGCGCGCGAGACCGAGTTCTTGCCCGACAATCGCGTGTCGACCCGCCTGGCCGCGAGCGCCGCCTACCTCCCGGTCGTCCGCAACAACTGCCCGGACCATCCGCTCCTGCCGCTGATCGACGCCGACCTCCAGGCCCTGCCCGCACAACTCATCCGCCCGCTGCGCTTCCCGCTCCACGCCCTGCGCCGCTATGCGCTTGACGAGTAGTCTATGAAACCCCACCTCATTTCCACACCCGCGTTCGTCGTGGACGCCGCCGCCCTGGACCGTAATGTGGCGATTCTGTCGGCTGTCAAAGCGCGCACGGGCTGCAAAATCCTCCTCGCGCTGAAGGCTTTCTCCATGGTCGCCGCATTCGACCGCATGCGCGCCACACTGGACGGCACCTGCGCCAGTTCCCTCCACGAGGCCCGCCTCGGCCGAGAGTCATTCGGCGGCGAGGTGCACGCCTTCGCCGCCGCCTTCTCGGATTCGGACTTCCATGGCATGCTCCCGCTGATCGATCATATCACCTTCAACTCCTTCAACCAGTGGCGCCGGTTCCGGCCGCTGCTCGACACCGCTGGCCGTCCGATTGCCGCCGGCTTGCGCATCAACCCCGAACACAGCGAAGGACACTCCGCCCTTTACGACCCTTGTGCCCCTCGTTCGCGCCTCGGCATTCGCCGCGACACGTTCACGGGCGAAGCGCTTGATGGTCTGACCGGCCTCCATTTCCACTGCCTCTGCGAACAGCAGGCCGATGTCCTGGAGCGGACGCTGGCCGCGGTCGAAAACCGCTTCGGAGACCTGATTCCCCGCTTCACGTGGATGAATTTCGGCGGCGGGCACCACATCACCCGCACCGATTACGATGTGGACCGACTGTGCCGCATCATCACCGATTTTCGCGCGCGGCACGGCGAGATGACGGTCTACCTCGAACCGGGCGAAGCCGTCGCCCTCAACGCCGGCGTGCTGGTCGCCACGGTCCTTGACGTGGTGGTCAACGAAATCCCGATCGCCATCCTCGACGCCTCCTGTACCTGCCATATGCCCGATGTGCTGGAGATGCCCTATCGGCCGCGCGTCTACCGGGGAGATGCGTGGGACGGTGGCGCGACGACGCCCATGGGAGCCGATTGCGGTGGCGAGCCGGGCGAAAAGGCCTTCACCGTCCGGCTGGCCGGCCCCTCGTGTCTGGCGGGCGACTGCATCGGCGATTATTCGTTTGATCGGCCGCTCCACCCCGGCGATCGCCTGATATTCGAAGACATGGCTCACTACACGATGGTCAAAACCAACACCTTTAACGGCATCAATCTCCCCTCCATCCTGCTGCGCCAACCCGATGGATCCCTGATCCTCGTCCGCCGCTTCGGTTACGACGACTTCACGTCACGGCTGTGATCTGCGGCCGACCCCCGATGGAAAACAATCCCCTGAGGCTCTTGCAAAACCCTGTTTTGCAAGCGGAGTGTTCAGTGTTCAGGTTTCGGGTTTCAGGTGTCAGGTTTCGGGTGTCAGGTTTCGGGTGTCAGGTGTCAGTGTCTGATGCCTTCGCTCTGGCGGCAGCGTCTGGAGTGCGCGCGGCAAGCGGTATTCCGCGCGACGCCGCTTTTTTACGTCTGCAAAACCTCTTTCGTCGGTTCTGCAAACGCAGTATTCAGAAGCCAGTATTCAGTATAAAAAGGGCAGAAGACTGTGAGACTGTAAACCAGCCGCCCGACTTCGCCACGAATGATCGAAGGGATAACGTGGAAAATAAGGAAGATTAAGGCGAACGATTAGGGGAAAGTCGCAAACCTTAATCATTCGCCTATTCCGGAGCTTGACGCCGTTGCGAGGGGCTGAATCTGTGGCGAAGCTGATGAAAGCGGCGTCGCGCGGGATACCGCTTGCCGCGCGCACTCCAAAATGGCTTGCCCCTCGACGCCGCCCGCACACGCCGCCCGCCTCCCCACTGTCTGAATCGCAGTCCCCTATTAGAAATGATGCACCCACCGCAGGATGCCACGCTGGCCTTCCGGCCGGTTCTCCGCGCCAAACTCGTGGTAGGCGTTGAAAAACAGGTGGTCGTGCTGCGAGAAACTGTAGATGACCGCCGGTCCTACCGCGAAGACCTGCTCACGGCTGTCCGGCATGGGTTGACCCCGAAGCCGACTGTCGCTGATCTGGCCCAGGTAGTAGCCGGTCGCGCCAACGCGGAGCCGGTTCTCAATCACGGCATAGGAAGTCGCGACATTCAGGTGGATCGCCTGACCCGCCTGGATGCCGGTGTCGTGGTTCCGGGCATTCCACAGGTAGTGGATGCGCCACGACACCTCGGACTTCGCGGTCGGAAACCACGTCGCGGCCCAGTAGGGGTTGAATGAGAAGAAATTGCTGCCCGGATTGAGCGCTTCTTTTTTGTCATACCGCCCGGTCGGCAGCAGGCACTGCAGCTCCACCCGATGCGCAAACACTGGCCGGCCATCGCGGATTACCGGATCCCATTGCAGGTACGGCCCGATGAGGATGTCGCCGAGACCGGCCCCATTGTCGGTCAGAAGCATATCATCCGGATCAAGATTGATCGACACGATGGGCACAATCAGGTCCACGCCCCACTTGCCGCCCAGGAGGACTTCCTGGTTCGACTGGTAGATGAGCTGGTTGAGACTCACGAAGACGTTCAGACGTGGATTTCTGAGCGCGGAGAAATCCTTGTTCGGAATCATCATCCGACTGCCATCGGCGTCGGTGAACGTGTCGCTGTAGTAATAATGGAAGTATTCGGCGAAGTACCAGCCCGGTCCCGCGGGCGGCGCGCCATCGAGAAAGCTCGTGAACCCGAGGTTCACCGCGGGTTGATCATACGCCTGCGCAACCGGATGGCTCAGCGCCAGCACGATGCCCATCAACAGCATTCCATAACGTTTCATGATAGATCTCCTTCTGGAGTTGATTAGTCCTTGAGTTTTCCTGACAGATAGGCGTCATACGCGGCCAGATCCATGATGCCGTGGCCGGACAGGTTGAACACGATCACGCGTTTCTTCCCTTCCTCCCGCGCCTGCACGGCCTCATCAATCGCCGCCCGCACCGCGTGCGCCGATTCCGGCGCGGGAATGATGCCTTCCGTGTGCGCGAATTGAAGCGCGCCCTCGAATACCTTCGTCTGCGGATACGCCACCGCCTCGATCAAGCCCAGGTTGTGGGCGTGACTGACCATCGGCGCCATCCCGTGATATCGCAACCCGCCGGCGTGGATGGACGGCGGCATGAAGTCGTGCCCCAGCGTGTACATCCACATCAACGGCGTCATCCCCGCCGTGTCCCCGAAGTCATAGCGCAATTCGCCCTTCGTCAGCGACGCGCACGACTGCGGTTCGACCGCGATGATCCGGTACTTCTTCCCCTCGGTGATTTTCCGCTGCACATACGGGAAAGCGATGCCGGCAAAGTTGCTGCCGCCGCCAACGCATCCTATGATTACATCCGGCTCCTCACCCGCCAACGCCATCTGCTTGATCGTTTCCTGACCGACAATCGACTGGTGCAGACAGACGTGGTTCAGCACGCTGCCCAGCGCGTATTTCGTGTGGGGCGTCTTCACCGTGTCCTCGATCGCCTCGCTGATGGCGATGCCGAGACTTCCCGGACAGTGGGGGTCTTCCGCCAGCATCTTGCGGCCAAACTCGGTCCGGTCACTCGGACTGGCGACAATCTCAGCGCCCCAGGTCTGCATCATCATTTTCCGGTACGGCTTTGCGTCGTAGCTCACCCGTACCATATAGACCATGCACTCCATTCCGAAGAGTTTGCATGCCAGGGCCAGCGATGAACCCCATTGGCCCGCGCCCGTCTCCGTGGCGAGCCGCTTCGTGCCGGCCTGCTTGTTGTAATAGACCTGCGCGACAGCGGTGTTGGGCTTGTGCGAGCCGGCCGGGCTGACGCCCTCATACTTGTAGTAGATATGGGCCGGCGTTTGCAGCGCCCGTTCGAGCCGAACCGCCCGCAACAGGGGCGTCGGCCGCCACATCGCATAAATCTCACGGACCGGGGCCGGGATCTCGATCCAGCGTTCCGTGGACATCTCCTGTCGAACGAGGTTCTCCGGGAAAATGGCCGTCATCATCTCCAGCGAGACCGGCTGTTTTGTGCCCGGATGCAGCGGCGGCGGCAACGGCTTTTGGAAATCGGCCTGCAAATTGTACCAGTGGGTCGGGATTTCCTTTTGGGGCAGTGTGAAGTGTGTCGTGATGCTCAACGATGTGCCTCCTTATGGTCGCGTCATTCCAGCACGTCCATCTCCTGCGTCAACGACGCAGGAAATCGTCACGCCAGATGACAAGAAACCGTCTTCCGGCCGACACCGGCCCGTTTGGGCCGAAAACATGCCAACCCGATCTGAACCCATAATGTCAGGGTCAATAGCATGCCGAAAACCAGAGGAACTGTCAATATCTGGAATCAGCATTTTAAATTGTGTCGCGTAAAATTGATGCACGGGTCTCGTCGTTCTGCTATAATCCGAGGCGTTCATCAATTCAGAAGGAAGGATCACACAATGGGGTGGTTAACCAAACCGGCAGACAAGACAGCCGCTGTGTCGACCGAGGCGATCTGGGCGGTGTGCCCGGCCTGCAAGGCCTATGTGCCGCGGGATGAATGGAACAACGATCTGCGGGTTTGCCCGCGCTGCGACTACCACGATCGGCTCACCTGTCGCCAGCGCGTGACGCAAATCTGCGACAGCGGTTCGTTTGTGGAGATCAATGCAGACGTGTCGGTGCGTGACCCGCTGAAGTTTGCGGATGCCTCCGGTGCTTATGCGGACAAGGCACGAGCGACGGTCAAGAAGACCGGCGAAGGCGAGGCGATCCTCACCGGAAACGCGCGGATTGCCGGCATCCCTGTCGTGATCGGCATCATGGACTTCCGTTTCCTCGGCGGCAGCCTCGCCAGCGGCACCGGCGAACGGATTCTTCTGGCCGCCGAGGCCGCCCTGAAGCAGCGTCAGCCGTTGATCCTCTTCTCCGCCTCGGGCGGCGCGCGGATGCATGAAGGGATCGTCTCGCTCATGCAGATGGCCAAGACCTGCGCCGCCATCGCCCGGCTGCAGCAGGCACGCCTGCCCTACATTTCGGTCCTCACCGATCCCACCACCGGCGGCGTCTCCGCCAGTTACGCCATGGTCGGCGATGTCAATATCGCTGAGCCCCGGGCGCTGATCGGCTTCGCCGGACGCCGGGTGATCGAACTGACCATCAAGCAGAAATTGCCGGACGACTTCCAGACCGCCGAGTATCTGCTCGAGCACGGGTTCATCGACCATATCGTCCACCGGGGCGAGATGAAGCGCTTTTTGGAAAAGGTGCTGCGTTACGCGGCACACGGAGTAGCGGAGTGCATATGACTGATCTCGACTTTTCAAAGAAACTGACCCCGTGGGAGATCGTTCAGGTCGCCCGTCATCCCAACCGTCCCGCCATCGGCGAGTACATACAGGGGATGTGCGAGGACTTCGTGGAACTGCACGGCGACCGCGCGTTCGGGGATGACCCCGCGCTGATCGGCGGCTTCGCGACCATCGGTGGCGAACGGGTGATGCTCATCGGTCACCGCAAGGGCAAGTCCGTCGAAGAAAATATTCACGCCAACTTCGGCATGGCCAATCCCGAAGGCTACCGCAAAGCCCTGCGCCTGATGAAACTCGCCGAGAAATACGGTCTTCCCGTCGTGTCGCTGGTCGACACGCCGGGCGCCTACCCCGGACTCGACGCCGAAGCGCGCGGTCAGGCCGAGGCAATCGCCCGCAACCTGACCGAAATGGCCGGCCTGCGCACGCCGTTCGTCGTGGTGATCACGGGTGAAGGCGGCAGCGGCGGCGCGCTCGGCATCGCCGTCGGCGATGTCGTCATGATGCTGCAATACGCCGTCTACTCCGTGATCTCCCCTGAAGGCTGCGCCTCGATCCTGTGGCGCGACAACAAGAAGGCTCCGGAGGCCGCCGAAGCGCTCAAGATCACCGCCGACTCGCTGAAAGAACTCGGAATCATCGATGAGATCATCAGCGAACCACAAGGCGCCGCTCACAGCGACCCCGGCAAGGCGGTCGATAATGTGAAGAAGGCGGTGCTCAAACACATCAAGGCGCTGCAAAAGCTCGACACCGACACCCTCGTCCAGAAGCGATACGACAAATACGCGGCGATGGGGCGCTGACGCCGCGGCGCGGCGGGGTGTTTGCCCCACGGCAGACCTTGAATGTGCGCCTAAAAGATCCCTTATAAACTTCGCAGTGCTGACATCGGCCTCGCCTATTCGTTGTTGGCGCTTGCGCCTGCGCGCTCAATATGCAACAATCCGCATTGATTTGCAACACTGGAGTTTTTCTTTGACTAGTAATCCGGAACCGTGGGTGACGCTGGAGGCGATCGCCAAACACCTAGAGGTGAGTACGGATACCGTGCATCGGTGGATCCGGGCGCGGAAAATCCCCGTGCAACGCGTCGGGCGGCAGTGGCGGTTTAAGGTGTCGGATGTGGATGCTTGGGTCGTGGCGGGGAAAGCCGGGACGGGGCGGGATGTGAGAGTGCCGCAATGAGGTTGATCGCAAACAGCGGCAATGACCGGGTAGTGGATGCGTTGCGGAAGGCGCTTTCTGAGTTCGGGCGGTTAGATGTGGCGTCGGCCGAGTTCTCGTTGTTCGCCTTCGCGGAGATCCGGGATCTGCTTGAAAGGGTTGCGAAGTGTCGGATTGTTCTGCCGACGGGCGCGAATGAGGATATCCGCCTTCTGGGCGGCGAAGGTGATCGGGCGTTCCGAAATCAGTTGAATGCGCGCGCGCTGGCGCGCGAGTGCGTACGGTGGATCAAGGAGCGAGTCGAGTTGCGGGGTGCGCCCGGGCCTTTGCCACAATCAGCCCTGATTGCGAGCGACGGGAAGACTGAGGGGTGCCAGGCGATCACGGGCAATAGCGCCTTTTCCACCGGCGGACTTGGTCTCACGCCGGGTAACCAGTTCGGGCTGATTCAGTGCTCGGAAAGCGCGGCCGAAGGCAGCATTCTGGCCTCCTGGTTCACGGCGTTGTGGAATGGGCTGCCGGCGACTGGCGATGATGCGAAGGGCATCCTGGAACGTTTGAACGATTTGGTTGAGCACAAGGCCCCGGCGGCGATCTACTACCTGACTCTTTACCACCTGTTCAAGGACCTGGGTGAGGCGCTGGACGAGGAGCGCATTGTCAAGTCGGCCACGGGGATTCGGAATACAGTGGTCTGGCGGAAGCTTTTTAAGTTCCAGCGGGACGGCGTCATTGGCGCCCTGGACAAGTTGGATCGGTTGGGCGGATGTATCATCGCCGATAGTGTTGGCCTCGGAAAGACCTTCGAGGCGCTGGCGATCATCAAGTACTACGAGTTGCGGAATGACCGGGTGCTGGTTCTGGTGCCGAAACGGTTGCGTGACAACTGGACAATGTACAAGGCAAACGACCAGCGAAACTTTCTTGCCGGCGACCGTTTTCACTACGACGTGCTCAATCACACCGACCTTTCCCGCGACGCGGGAAAGTCGGGAGACATTGATCTGGCGCATATCAACTGGGGCAACTATGACCTGGTGGTGATTGACGAGTCACACAATTTCCGCAACAAGGCGACGCACCGGGAACACGAGACGCGGTATGACCTGCTCATGCGGCGGATCATCAAGGAAGGCGTGAAGACGCGGGTCCTCATGTTGACGGCCACACCGGTCAACAACCGCTTGGCTGACCTGAAGAACCAGATTGCGTTCGTGACCGAAGGGGTTGACACGGCGTTGCTTGAACACGGGATTTCGAGTGTCGAGGCGACCGTGCGGCAAGCTCAGTTGCAGTTCAACAAGTGGATGGCTATGGAGGAGGCTGACCGGAAACCGGCGCGGTTGTTGGATATGTTGGGCTTTGACTACTTCAAGTTGTTGGACCTGTTGACGATTGCCCGGTCACGCAAGCACATCGAGAAATACTACGGCACGGCGGAAACCGGGCGGTTCCCAGACCGGTTGAAGCCGATCAACTTCAAGCCGGATGTGGACCGGATCGGGGAATTTCCTGCCATCCGAACGATTAACAACGAGATTCGGCGGTTGAAACTGGCGGCATACGCGCCGTTGCGATACGTCCTGCCCCACAAACAGGCGGCGTATGATGCGAAGTACAGCACGAAGATCCGCGGCGGGGAGAGTTGCTTTCGGCAGGTTGACCGGGAAGAGAGTCTGGTGCACCTGTTGCGCGTCAACGTGTTGAAGCGCATGGAGAGCGCGGTGTCGTCCTTCGCCTCCACCTTGGCACGACAGTTGGCTGACGTGCAGGGAACGTTGGGGAAGATCGAGGCGCATGAGGCCAGTGTGGACGAGATCGACATTGCTGACGTGGACGTAGAGGATACTGCGTTCGAGAGTCTGTTGGTTGGGCGGAAGGTCAAGGTACTGTTGCACGATGTGGATTTGATCCGTTGGAAGCAGGATTTGACCGAGGATCGGAACCGGCTTGCAACGCTGCTGTCTGCGGCGCGGCAGGTTGGCGCGGCGCGCGATGCGAAGTTGGCGCAGTTGCGGGAGGTTATCGCGCAGAAGGCCCGGAATCCGATCAACGGGGAGAACCGGAAGATCCTCGTCTTCACGGCGTTTGCCGACACGGCGGAGTATCTGTACGGTGAACTGGCGCCTTGGGCCTTGCATGAACACGGATTGCATACCGCGTCCGTGACCGGGACCGGGCGGAACCATACGACATTGCCGGGATTGCAGAAGGATTTCGGGAGCATCATCAGTGCGTTCTCGCCGCGTTCGACGGAGCGGCCGGCGGAGATGGCCGGTGAAGGCGAAGTGGACCTGTTGATAGCCACGGACTGCATCAGCGAGGGCCAGAACCTTCAGGACTGCGATTACCTGGTCAATTACGACATCCACTGGAATCCGGTGAGGATCATCCAGCGGTTCGGGCGGATAGACCGTATCGGATCGCCGAATGCGCGCATTCAACTGGTGAACTTCTGGCCGAATCTGGAGTTGGAGGAGTACATCAACCTGGAACAGCGGGTGAGCGGCCGCATGGTGTTGCTGGACATTTCCGCCACGGGCGAAGAGAACCTGATCGAGCAGCAATCCGGGAACCAGATGAACGACCTGGAGTACCGGCGGCGGCAGTTGCTGAAACTTCAGGACGCGGTGATTGACCTGGAGGACCTGGGCAACGGCATTTCGATTGCCGACCTGACGTTCACGGATTTCCGTGTGGACTTGGCGGGATACCTGAAGGATCACGCGGAGCAACTCCAGCGCACGGCGCTGGGATCGTTTGCCGTAACGACCACGCCGGAAAGCGGGATACCGCCGGGCATCTTGTTCTGCCTGCGGGCGGCCGGCGCGGCGGCATTGAAGGGCGTTGATGCGAGTTATCCGCTGGCTCCGCACTACGTGGTGCACGTGGGCGACGATGGGGCCGTATGTCTGCCTTATGGGCAGGCCAAGCAGGTCCTTGACCGGCTGAAAAGGGTCTGCATCGGCCGTGATCTGCCTGACGCCGGGGCCTGCGCGCGATTCGACAAGGCGACGAAAGACGGGAAGGACATGAGCCGCGAGCAGGAGATGCTTGCCACGGCGGTTGCTTCCATCATCGGGAAGAAAGAGGAACGGGCGGTTGCCAGCCTGTTCACACCCGGCGGGACGCATGCGCTCAAGGGCGAGTTTCTGGGGATCAACGACTTTGAGGTGGTGACTTTCCTGGTCATTCTGCCGGGAGACGGCGCATGACCGCTGCCACTGTCATCAACGCCCTTTGTCTCCCCGCCGATGCGCGGGTGGACCAGCGCGTGCCCAAAAAGCTGCTCGTGGAAAACGGCGCGCCCACGGCGGCGGACAAGCGCCAGATCAATGACGGTGTCGAGGAGTTGTACTGGCACGCCGCGCTCAAGCCCGCTACCATCGGCGTGCCCGCCTACCGCGACGACATCCGCGAGTATCTCGAAATCGCCGTGCTCTCGCTCACTCTGCGCGCCGGAGCCAAGGCCCCGCGCCTCACCGAGTTGATTCACCGCGCCATTCCGTATCCCGTCTTCCTCGTGCAAAGCCAGCCCGTAGGGTTTGCGCTTTCGCTGGCGCACCTTCGGTGGTCCCAGGGGCAGGCGGGGCAGACCGTGCTGGATGGCCCGCTCATCACGGCGACCGTGGATGCGCAGGCCCCGACCGTTGCCGACTTCCTCGCCTCGTTAGCCCTCACCAGCCAGCCGCGCCAGCACCTGCACGCGCTCTATCAAGGCTGGATCGAGCACTTCGAGGCCCACGCCGCCGCCCGGCACACAGGAAAATACGCACCCGCTGCCGATCCCGCCGCCGCCGAGCGCCGCCGCACCGCGTTGGCGGAACACGAACGCTTGAACCGTGAAATCACCAGCCTCCGCGCCCGTGCCGCGAAGGAAAAGCAGTGCAGCCGCCGCGTGGCGTTCAATCTCGCGGTCTGCCGTCTCGAAACACAACTTCAAACACTGGATCAACAACTATGAGAGCCCAAGCCCTTTCTCTTCTCAAGTTTCTTCGGAGTTCCCCCCAATTTGCAGTGCCCATCTACCAGCGCACCTACTCCTGGTCGATTGGACACTGCGAACAACTCTGGAACGATGTTCTACGCGTAGGAGGCAATCCTCGCGTTAGTGCCCACTTTATTGGATCTATTGTTTACATCGAAAAAGAGTTGCCACTTGTGGGCAGTCCATCGGCCTTACTTATTATCGACGGGCAACAACGCGTCACCACTGCATCCATATTGCTCGAAGCCTTGGCTCGTGCGGTTGGGTCCGATGAACCCTTGGACGGTTTTTCCGCCAGTAAGATTCGCAACCATTATCTACTCGACCCCGAGGAATCTGGTGATCGTCGGTATAAACTCCTGTTAACTCAAACTGACAGAACCACCCTTATTGCCCTTGCCGGTCAGCAACCTATCCCCTACGATGCATCCTTGCGCGTGATGGAGAACTTCAAGCATTTTTGTTTTCGCATCGCGGAGCTTAACGGCCAGTTCCAGACTCTGTGTTGCGGACTCGCGAAACTCATGATTGTTGAGGTCGCCCTTCAGCGTGGGCAGGACAACCCCCAACTCATTTTCGAGAGTATGAACTCCACCGGCCTCGCACTCAGTCAGGCTGACCTCATCCGCAACTTTGTACTAATGGGGCAAGAAACCGACGAGCAGACCCGGCTTTATCAAAACTATTGGCGGCCAATGGAGGAGCGGTTCGGACAGGATGCCTATAAGTGGGCCTTTGATGGTTTTATGCGCCACTACCTTACGTTCAAAACTCGTCGCATCCCCAATATTGGCGAGGTCTATCGCGAGTTTAAGGCATACCTTGCAGAACAGAACTTGACTGTAGCGGTTGTTTTGGCGGATATCCACGCTCACGCTGGTTATTACGCAGCCATGGCACTAAAACAGGAGTCCGACCCTACGCTTGCTGTCGCCTTTGCTGATCTACGGGAACTTACGGTCGATGTCGCCTACCCCTTCCTGTTGGAAATTTACCACGACTACCGTCAGGGTCTCTTGCCTAAAGCCGATTTCGTCGCTGCAGTGCGACTCGTTGCGGTCTATGTCCTGCGCCGCGCCGTTTGCGGCGTGCCTACTAACACGCTTAACAAGACCTTCGCCTCTTTCGCCCAACCACTTGATAAATCGTGTTACCTTGACAGCATCAAGGCTCGTTTTGTCAGTCTTACTGGGCGTTATCGTTTCCCCGACGACGCTGAATTTGGTCACGGGTTAAAGACCAACTCACTCTACAGAACGCGCGCCCTCAGATTCCTTCTCCGGCATCTGGAGAACCAAGGTCGCAAGGAACCCGTTTCGGTCGCCGACTTTACTATCGAACACATTCTCCCGCAGAATACAGATCTTTCCATGGAATGGCGTGACGACCTAGGGCCTGACTGGCAAAACGTTCAAGCCACTTGGTTGCATACCCTCGGCAACCTCACACTTACCGGTTACAACTCTGAATACAGTGATCGTCCATTCTTGGAAAAACGCGACATGCCCGGCGGTTTCGCCCAAAGTCCGTTACTTCTCAATCAAGGACTTGGTCAACTTGAAGCCTGGAATGAACAGACCATCAAAGAACGAGGAGATCGGCTCGCCCAACAAGCGCTTGGCATTTGGCCTTTACCAAAACTCACCGCCGCCTTGGGCAGGCCCGAAATGTTTGGTCCACTGGTTAAACCCGATTCGGAAGAAGACGAAGAGGTTCCTGATGCCTGAATGCCATCTCGCTTTTCTCCCATCATACCACCCCTGCGGTTTCTCTCATTTTAGGTAACACACTGAGAATCATGACCATGAAAAAACTAACTGCCAACGATCCTGAGTCGAAGAGTCCTGACCTGGTGGCCGAGAATCTGGCGCAATTGAAGGCGCTTTTCCCGGAGTTGGTCACCGAGGGGCGGAACGGCGCGTCGGTGAATGTGGACGTGCTCAAGGCGCTGGTTGGTGACAAGACCGTGACGGATGCCGACGAGAAATATGGGCTAAACTGGCATGGCAAACGCCAGGCGCGGCAGTTGGCGCTGACACCCTCCACCGGCACGCTGCGGCCGTACCCGGAAGAGAGCGTGGATTGGGATACCACGCAGAATCTCATGATCGAGGGCGACAACCTGGAAGTGCTCAAGCTCCTCCAGAAATCCTACGCCGGTAAGGTGAAGCTTATCTACATAGACCCGCCCTATAACACTGGAACCGACTTCGTCTATCCCGACAACTTTCAGGATAATATACGAAATTACCTCGAACTCACCGGACAGGTTGAAGCTGGCCGGAGGCTCTCCTCTAACACCGAAGCCTCTGGCCGGTTCCATACGGATTGGTTGAGTATGATTTATGGCCGGTTGAAACTCGCGCGGAATCTTCTCTGCAATAATGGCGTGATCTTCATTAGTATCGACGATGGTGAGTTTCCGGGTTTGCGGCTTGTCGCTAATGACGTTTTTGGCGAAGAGAATTTCATCGCTTCCTTTATTTGGAAAAGTCGCCAGAACAAGGATAATCGCACGTTGACCGGAGCGTCCATAGATCATGAGTATGTCTTGTGTTACGGGAACGCAATCAGAGGTGACGAAAGAGATCGAAGTCAATACTCTAATCCTGATGCGGATAAACGTGGCGATTGGACTAGTGGCAATATGGTTGGGATTGCCACCGCTGACAGTCGCCCTAACCTCCATTATGACCTGGTTGATCCTGACACGAGAGTCAACTACGGGTGTCCAGATATGGGTTGGCGGTATGATCGCACGACTATGGCCCGATTGATCTCTGAGAACCGTGTGCTTTGGCCTGTCGAACCTGGTGGCCGTCCGCGGCGCAAGGCGTTTTTGTCTGAATTGGATTCAGACTTCACTGGTTTTTCCACGATCCTCGGCGATGGCATCTTTACTCGGGATGGGACTGCTGACATCGACGATTTGTTTCATGTTCGGGTGTTCACTTTTCCGAAACCTGTCAAACTACTGGCCGACCTTGTCGAGCAGGGAGCGAGTGATAGTGACATTATTTTGGACTTCTTTGCGGGTTCCGGCACCACGGGTCATGCTGTCATGCGGCAGAATGCGACCGACGGTGGCAGTCGCCGGTACATCCTTGTTCAACTACCTGAGGCTCTTGATCCAGAGAACAGGGATCAGAAGACGGCTGCCGACTTCTGCGATAAACTCCAGAAGCCGCGTAATATTGCAGAATTGACCAAAGAGCGTTTGCGCCGTGCTGGAAAGAAAGTACGGGAAGAAAACCCGCTGTTTGCCGGAGACCTCGGTTTCCGCGTCTTCAAACTTGCATCCAGCAACATTCGGGCATGGGATCCCGGCACCGCCAAGTTGGCTGACACGTTGGCAGCGCATGTCGAGCACCTGAAGACCGAACGGACCGAGACCGACATTCTTTTCGAGTTGCTGTTGAAGCTCGGACTGGACCTGACGGTGGCGATTGAGGAGAAAACGATTGCCGGGAAGAAGGTGCAGAGTGTTGGGGCCGGGACGTTGCTGGTCTGCCTCGCGCCGAAGATCAGCCGGAAGGACGCGGAGCCGCTGGCGCTGGGGATGGTGGCCTGGCACAAGGAATTGACGACGGCGGGCGAGTGCACGGTGGTGTTCAAAGACGGCGCGTTTGTGGATGACGTGGCGAAAACGAATCTGGCGGCCATCCTGGAGCAGAACGGGCTGGGGAATGTGAGGAGTCTGTAAGATGAACGAGGCGGAACTACTTGGCATTTTGGACCGGTTACGCGCGTTGCCGCGCGAAGTTGGCGCCGTCGAGTTCAAGGGCAATGTTCAAGATCCGAAGGAAATTGGCGAATACCTTTCCGCATTGGCAAACTCTGCGGCGCTGGAAGGACAGGAGCGTGCTTGGATGGTTTGGGGCGTCGCCAATGACACGCATGATGTGGTTGGCACGGTTTTCGATCCCTTCACCAAGAAGGGCGAAGGGAATCAAGACCTGATCATGTGGTTGCAGCAGATGACCACACCGCGGGCGGATTTCACGTTCCATGAGTGTCGTCATTCGTCAGAGAAGGTCGTTTTGCTGGAGATTCATCCGGCGCGGACTGCGCCCATTGCGTTCAATAACGTTCGGTACATTCGCATTGATAGCCACAAGACCAAGCTCTCGGACCACCCGGACAAGGAAGCGCGGTTGTGGACGAAACTGGGGCAGAAGGATGATTGGTCCGGGGAGGTCGTGTCGGACGCCACGATGGCCGACTTGGACGAGGAAGCCTTGCAGGAAGCCCGCAAGCGGTTTATCGAATACCAGATCAAGTCCGAAGCAGATGCGGCACGGCATGCTCGCATCCGGAATGATACGGCAGCGTGGGATGTGCCAACCTTGCTCAACAAAGCCCGGCTGGCAAAGGCAGGCCGTTTGACGCGGGCGGCGATTCTGTTGTTGGGAAAAGATGAATCCGCGCATTTTATCAGTCCGGCTGATGCGAAGATGAGTTGGATTCTGCACAATGAGAGTGGCAAAATCGTTGACTCACAGCACTTTGGATGCCCATTTTTGCTGTCGACGGATCGCCTTTACAAACGCATTCGGAACCTTGTGGTGGAGCGAATGCCGGATGGAACCCTTTTTCCGGAAGCGTTACAGCAGTATGACGCCTGGGTGATTCGCGAAGCCCTTCACAATGCGATTGCGCATCAGGACTACCGGTTGGGCGGCAAGATCAACGTGTCCGAGTTTCCGGATCGCATTGTACTATCGAACCTTGGGCTTTTTATCCCGCCAAGCATTGAATGGATGCTGGAACACCAATCACCGCCAGAACACTATCGGAACCAGTGGTTGATTGAAGCCATGATTCGCCTGCGGATGATGGATCAGATCGGCAGCGGCATTCGGCGTATGTTCACAACCCAACGAGAGCGTTTCTTTCCTTTGCCGGACTACAGAATCGAAAGAAGCGATTCTCGGTTACCGCGCGTGGAGGTTTCGATCCCGGGGCGCATTCTCGATGCCCGCTATACCCGGCTCCTGATGCTTCGCAGCGATATTCCCTTGTCAGACATCGTGTTGTTGGACAAGGTTCAGAAGCGCGCCCAACTCACAAGACAAGATGCGCCTCGATTGCGCAAGGCCGGGTTGGTGGAAGGTCGCTACCCCAATCTCTTCGTTAGCGCAAAAGTAGCGTCTGTCACTGACCAAAAAGCTCAGCACATTCGGCAACGCGGCTTTGATAATCGCTACTACCTCGATCTGGTCCGTGGTCTAATTCAAGAGCATGGCCCGGTTGATCGAAAGGAAATCAATCGTCTGCTGCTTGGGAAGCTCCCCGAAGTGCTGTCAGATGCGCAGAAAGATTCCAGGGTTCACAACCTCATTACCACCCTTTCCAGAGAAGGCGAGATTCAGAATAATGGGTCACGCCGCTATCCAAAATGGGTTATTGCTAATGGCATTTAAAACGAGAAGAAAAAGCAAGACCGCCAGCATGCAGGTAAAGCGTAACCAACTACTGCGCAACGGCTTGTTATTGTTTGAACCGCAGCAACCAGTAATACTCTAGCAATAGACCTACACCATGAAACTGCATTTTGAACCAGATTTGGACTTTCAGCGCACGGCCTTTGAGTCGGTGTGTGACCTTTTCCGCGGGCAGGAAACCTGCCGCACGGAGTTCACGGTCGTGAACGGGGCCTCAGACCCGCAGATGCGGCTGCAATTCGCGGAGCATGACCTAGGCGTTGGCAACCGTCTGACGCTTTTGGATGACGAGGTCCTGGCGAACCTGCACGACATTCAGCTTCGGAACGGGCTTCGCCCATCGGAGGGGTTGTCATCCGGCGATTTCACGGTGGAGATGGAGACCGGGACCGGGAAGACGTACGTGTATCTGCGCACGATCTTCGAGTTGAACCGGCGGTTTGGTTTCACCAAGTTCGTGATTGTGGTGCCGTCGGTGGCGATCAAGGAAGGCGTTTACAAGTCTTTGCAGATGACGGAAGAGCATTTTCGGGCGCTCTATGCGAACGTGCCGTACGAATATTTCCTATACGATTCGAGCAAGCTCGGCCAGGTGCGCAACTTCTCCACAAGCCCGCACATTCAGATCATGGTGGTGACGGTTGGCGCCATCAACAAGAAGGACGTCAACAATCTCTATAAGGACAGCGAAAAGACCGGTGGTGACAAGCCGATTGACCTGATCAAGGCCACCCGGCCGATCCTGATCGTGGACGAGCCGCAGAGCGTGGACGGCGGGTTGGAGGGGCGCGGTAAGGAAGCGTTGAATGCGATGAGTCCGCTTTGCACGTTGCGGTACTCCGCGACACACGTGGACAAGCACCACATGGTTTATCGCCTGGATGCGATCGACGCATACGAGCGCAAACTGGTCAAGCAGATTGAGGTGGCATCTGCCACGGTTGAAGGTGCCCACAACCGGCCGTATGTGAAGGTGGTGTCAGTATCCAGCAAGCGCGGTTCGGTGACGGCAAAGGTTGAGTTGGATGTGCAGCGGGCAACGAGCGTGCAGCGGGAGGTCGTGACGGTTCAGGATGGCGATCTGCTGGAAATGACTACCGGACGCCCTGTGTACCATGACTGTCGCATCGGGGAGATTCGTGCGGGGGGCGGGAAAGAGTTTGTTGAGTTACGGTATCCGGGCGGGGAGAAATACCTGAAACCCGGCGAGACGCACGGTGATGTGCAGGCACTGGCCATTCAGCGCGAGATGATCCGGCGGACAATCAAGGAGCATCTCGATAAGGAAAGGCGGTTGCGGCCCCAGGGTATCAAAGTGCTCTCGCTCTTCTTCATCGACCATGTGGAGAACTACCGGAAGTACGATGCGGACGGCAAGGCCGTCAAAGGCCCGTATGCCATGATTTTCGAGGAAGAGTACCAGCGGTTTGCGAAGCATCCGGACTATTGCACACTCTTCAAGGAGGTCGACTTGAGCCGTGGGGCCGAGGAGGTCCACGATGGGTATTTCTCTATTGACAAGAAAGGTGGATGGACCGATACCGACGAAGGAAATCAATCGAGTCGTGACAGTGCGGAGCGGGCATACAACCTGATCATGAAGGACAAGGAAAAGCTCCTCAGTTTCGATACGCCGTTGAAATTCATTTTCTCGCATTCGGCTTTGCGCGAGGGGTGGGACAATCCGAACGTTTTTCAGATTTGCGCCTTGCGCGAGATGGGTTCCGAGCGCCAGCGGCGGCAGACCATCGGGCGCGGGATGCGGTTGTGCGTGAACCAGGACGGAGTACGGGTGCGCGGGTTCGAGGTCAACAAATTGACCGTCGTTGCGACCGAGCGTTTCGAGCAGTTCGCCGAAAACCTGCAGAAGGAGATCGAGGAAGACACTGGCCTCCGGTTCGGGATCGTGGAACAGCATCAGTTCGCGGCGGTGGCGGTCAGGGGTGCGGATGGGGTTGACACGCCCTTGGGATTCGAGCAATCCAAGGTGCTTTGGGAGCACCTGCGGACGCAAGGGATGATTGATGGCAAGGGGAAGGTCCAAGAGGCACTGAAGCGCGCATTGCATGACGATACGCTGGTGGTACCGGAGAGGTTTGAGGCACAGCGGGATCGGATTGCCAGCATCCTTCGGAAACTAGCAGGCGGATTGGTTATCAAAGATGCCAACGACCGGCGGCCGGTGCGAGCACGGCAAGCGATTTTGCACGGACCTGAGTTCAAGGCGCTATGGGATCGAATCAAGCACAAGACCACGTACCGGGTAGAGTTTGACAACGAAAAGTTAATTGTGGGCTGCATTCGTGCGCTGCAGGATGGCCCTCCGATAGCCAAGGCACGGTTGCAATGGCGAAAGGCAGACCTGGCGATAGGCAAGGCCGGGGTGGAAGCGAACGAACGCGCCGGGGCGTCAACGGTGACCCTAGACGAAACGGACATCGAGTTGCCGGATCTCTTGACCGAATTGCAGGATCGGACACAACTCACGCGGCGCACGATCTGCCGCATTCTGGTGGACAGTCTGCGGTTGGATGACTTCAAGCGCAACCCCCAGCAATTCATCGAAATTGCTGGCGAAGCGATCAACAGGAGCAAGCGATTGGCAATTGTGGACGGGATCAAGTACCAGCGGATCGGTGACGGCGAGTATTACGCCCAGGAGCTGTTTGAGAAGGAAGAGTTGACCGGATACCTGAAGAACATGCTTACGGAGACGAAGAAATCGGTCTACGAGTCGGTGGTTTATGACGCGGAAACCGAGTGCACCTTTGCGGACGACCTCGAAAAGAACGACGCTGTGAAGGTGTACGCCAAGTTGCCGGGGTGGTTCCGGGTGCCGACGCCGCTGGGCACCTATAACCCGGACTGGGCGGTATTGATCCAGACTGACGCGGGAGAGCGTTTGTATTTCGTGGTCGAAACCAAGGCCGGAATGTTCACTGACGATCTGGGCGACAAGGAGAGCGCCAAGATCGAATGTAGCAAGGCGCACTTTAAGGCTTTGGCGGTGGGCGAGACCCCTGCACGGTACGTGGTGGCCAACAAATTCGCGGATGTGCTTGCGAGGGTGTAGGGTTCCTGCGGCGTGTATTTGAAAGGTTTCAGAAAACTGGTACACTCGCGGAGCGCACCGACAAGCGGCCGGGCATACCCGGCACACAACCAATGACTGAACGGTACGGCGTACCGCCGCCCGTTAGGCGTGTCGTTCGGTCAGGGACATGAAATATGGCGGAATACGGTGAATGGAATCGCAAACGGAAGGAGGGGCCAGTCCCCAGTTTCCAGTGTCCGGTGTCCCTTTCAGGATTGTCCCCGTGCACCACCGTCGTTGGCGGGCGGGCTCGGAGCCGGGTCATGGCGACGACGCCGATCGCGGGAACGGTGTCGGCGACGGCCGCCGTGGAATCCGACGCGGGGAGCATCATCGCCCGCACCCGATGCGGCACGCCAGGCGTCGTCACTTTCGTCGCCGGCTTCCTCGTCCGGATTCAGAGGATGCCCCGTGTGGGTGGCGGCAGCCTCCCACTCGGCCAGAGCGGGCGTCGCCACGTTTTCGGCACGGCAGACGATACGCCACAGGGCGAGCGCCTCCGGGAAGAGGTTGCTGCGGATAAACCGTTCCCGCCGGGCAGCGTTCTTGCGCAGTTCGTCAAAGTAAGGGAGCATATCGAGCAGATTCGTGGCGGTGAAGAAGACCGCCTTGGGAATGCGCAGACGCCGGACAAGCGGCTCTAGCGACACGCGTGCCACATGCAACCGGTTGACACGCCTCCCGGCGGCCTTGTGGTGCTCGTCAGTCAGCGCCTTCTGAAAGGCCGGGTAGCACAGGACCGCAAAGCGGAGTCCGCTCGAGGCATCGTCCGCCATCGGGTCGGCGTCGAGCGCCCGTAATGCCGCCCAGAGGGGCGACTTCTCCCGTCCGCTGTGGGTGATGAACGCCGCCAGTTCGGGGATGATGTCGCCCAACAGCTCATAATTCCAGAGGTGGTGGAACGCCGGTTCGGCGGATCGAAACGCGAAGAGTCGCAGCACCTCCTCCAGCAGACGCGGAACCGAGGCTTGCGCGATTTCGGCATGATGGCGGCGGATGGCCCGGCGGCTCGCCCAGTCGATCCGGAAGTCGAGGCGGGCCGCGAACCGGACGGCGCGCATCATGCGGACGGGATCCTCACGGAAGCGGACGTTGGGATCGCCAATGCAGCGCAGCATCTTGGCGTCGAGATCCTTCAGGCCGCCGACATAGTCGATCACCGAGAATGTCTTGATGTCGTAAAACAGGCCGTTGACCGTGAAATCGCGGCGCAACGCATCCTCTTCCGGCGTGCCGAAGGTGTTGTCCTCGTGTTGATAGAGGGTCGTATCGCCGGTTTCTCCGACCTGGGGTTGCCGCCGGAAGGTGCTGGTCTCGATCACCTTCCGACCAAAGACGATGTGGGCCAGGCGGAAGCGGCGTCCGACCAGAAAGCAGTTGCGAAACAACTTGCGAATGGTGTTCGGATGGGCATCGGTTCCGATGTCGAAATCCTTGGGCTTGCGTCCCAACAACAGGTCACGCACCGAGCCGCCGACGAGAAAGGCGGTTTGGCCCGCGTCCGCGAGGCGGTAGAGTACACGCAAGGCGTCCGGATCGATATTCTTGCGTGAGACGCAGTGTTCGCTGCGCGGTCTGATGATCGGTTTTTTTCGCGAAAATAACATCGGTGCCATCATGCTCCCTGCTACGAGGTTGACCCTTCGGACACGTGACAGGCTGCGGCACGATCGACCGGTTCGTCCGACCCGATCGCCGCCTTCTGAAAAGCAGGCGCCTTGATCCGTTTCGTGAGCTTTGTGCGGGGTCTCCGTTCTAGGCTTCGTGAAACGTCGGTGACGACACGAAGCCCGAACGCATGAACCATATCAAAAAATCCGGCCGTTGCCAATGTCCCTTCTCCAGCAAAATTAGAATTGCTGCCCCGCGAGAGGATGCCTATACTCAACGATTTGCAAGGGAGTGCTAACGCGTGAGGAGCGTGCCATGGGTGCAACGGTGTTGATTCTGGCGGCGGGGATGGGGAGCCGGTATGGCGGATTGAAGCAGATCGACCCGGTGGGGCCGGATGGCGAGACGCTCATGGACTATGCGGTCTTTGACGCCGTCCGCGCGGGCTTTGACCGGATCGTTTTCGTCATCCGCCGGGATTTCGCCGCGGCGTTTGAGCGCGATGTGGCTACCCGATATGCCGGGCGTGTCGCCGTGGACTATGCCTATCAGGACTTGAATGACCTGCCCGCCGGATTCACGCTCCCCCACGGTCGGGAGAAGCCGTGGGGCACGGCGCACGCCGTCCGTGCGGCGCGGGGTGTCATCAATGAGCCGTTCGCGGTCATCAACGCCGATGATTTTTACGGACGCGATGCCTACACGCAATTGACCGCTTTCTTCGGGGCCCACGCCGCCGGGGACACTCTCGCCCACTTTGCGATGGTCGGCTACACGCTGCGCGCGACCCTCTCCGAGCATGGGCCGGTGGCGCGCGGTGTCTGCCGGGTGGGAGCCGACGGACTGTTGGCCGATGTAACGGAGATGACCCAGTTAACCGCCGCGGGTGCGGGCGTGGAAAATCGACCGATCGGCGGCTCGCCGGTCAGCCTCACGGGCGATGAGGCGGTTTCGATGAATTTCTGGGGCTTTACGCCGCGCCTGTTCGACTTCCTCGAGGATCTCTTTCCCGCGTGGTTGCGGACGCACGGCGCGAGCATCACGCATGAATGGTACATTCCCTTCGTGGTGGCTGATCTGATCCGACGCGGACTCGCCGACGCGCGGGTCTTGCGCACGGATGGCGTGTGGCAGGGGCTCACCTACCGTGCGGAACGTCCTGCGGTCGAGGCCCGCCTGTTGCGGTTTGCCGCGGCGGCCGACTACCCGCGGCCCCTGTGGGGGTGAGACTGCACGCCTGCAAAGCGATGCGCGTGATGGACAACACGTTACAACCACACCTGCCGATGCCGCCTTCGGATACGAGGAGCGCGGCGTCCGCGCCGGATGCCCGCCTCGCGCAGTCTGTTCGATTTGCCGCCGCGACCGTGGACCGGCTGGCGTCGGCAGCGCGGCGCGGGGTGGCGGCGGTCGGCGAACTGGTTTTCCCGCGCGTGTGCGTGGGCTGCGGCGGACGCTGCGACCGTGCATCCGGTCACCTCTGCTGGGAGTGCTTCCGTCTTCTGCCGCTCGTGGCCGGATCGTATTGCGAACGATGCGGATGCCCGATCGAGACGGCAGAGACGCATGCGTTTCGATGCGGCGCCTGCCAGGCGCACCCGCCCGCCTTTGACTGCGCCCGTGTCGCCGGGCGCTTTCAGGGCAGCTTGCGCCGGATGGCTCACGCGTTCAAATACAACCGGGCGTTGTGGCTGACGGACGATCTGGCGGAGATCGTGCATGGCTGCGTGGTGGCGCAGTTCGACGCGGCGGCCGTTGATGTGGTGGTGCCGATCCCGCTGTTCCGCACCCGCGCGCGCAGCCGGGGATACAACCAGGCGGCGCTGCTCGGGGCGGCTGTCGCGCGCCGTCTGGATCGGCCGTTTGCCCCCCAGGCGCTGGTCCGCGTCCGCGACACCGGCACGCAGACACGGCTCTCGGCTGCCGCGCGCCGGATCAACGTGCGTCACGCCTTTACCGTAAACGGGGACGGATGGGTTGCCGGACGAACAGTCCTGCTGGTGGACGACGTCATGACCACCGGCGCCACGCTCAGCGAAGCGGCGCGCGCGCTGAAGGCGGGCGGCGCCTGGCGGGTCTGGGCCGTGGCGGCGGCACGGGGATAAGGCGAACATTCAGGACAGAGAAAGCGGGATTTTAACACAGAGAAAGAGAGGGGATAGTGTTCAGTGTTCAGTCGGGCCGCTGGCCTGCGGCGGGTGAAAGAAGCATGCGACAGTGTCTTCTCGGGGTCGGTATCGGTATCGGGGTCGATTTCGAGAAGAACATTGGGGAATGTGTGTCGTGGCACAAGCTATTGCAGCGCCATGAAGTTGTTCCCGTCAAGCGCCACGCAAGGCCAGCACCGGAGCCGACGTCCCGGTATTCGCCAGCGGATGATCTGACGATCCGCCGTTTTCCGAGCGTGTCACTGTTTCTCTGTCCCCAGCGTCTGTCCGTCCGCATTATCACACTTCGCGAAACGTGATAATGACGGGAGCCTCAATCAATCAAAGCTTGTGGAATCTGCCGTTCCATCTGCCGTTCCATCTTGCTCTCTCAGGTTTTTCGGAGTATCGTCTCTGCTGCCTGCTGCTGACCGACCACCGTTAACTTTGCCGCTCACAGGAAACCACTCATGCCACGCCGCCGCACGACAACAACCAGCGAAGACCAACTCAATCTTGCATTGACCGGCGATGGTTTCTAAGGCCCAACGGAAACGCACGGCTTGTTATCCGGTACGTACCTCGCTCGGCACATACGGGCATCCGGACAATTCGCATCAACGGTGGAGGCAACCGCTGCCTACGATCTCGTCTGCCGTCTCGTCCGGGAGAACGCCGACGCCTTGCGCCGTCGCGGTGAAGCTTTCACCTGCTCCACACTTCTGGAACCCATCTTGGATGCTCTGGGGTGGCGCCGCATTCCGCAGGAGTCGATGCCAGGCAACTTGGGAACCCGCAAGAAACCCGATTACTGCCTCTTTTCATCAGAAGAGGCCTTCTCCGCCGCAGCCCAGGCGGACGTCCCCACCTTGTTTCGACTCAGCGCCACAGTCCTGGAGGCGAAGTCTTGGCAGCACCCCCTTGACCGCATATCAACAAAGGAAACGCCCGGTTGGTTTCCGAGCCAGCAGATTCAGGACTACCTCAACCACGCCAAAGACGAAACAGGCCGGTGTTATTTCATTTGGGCCATCCTCACCAACGGTTCGGAATGGCGTCTGTATTGTGAACACGCGGCGGCCGATTCGTTCTTCGCCTTCCACCTGGTACGTGAAGGACAGGTCTGTTCCATAGAAGATTTTCGCCTTTTCTTAACCCTGTTTCGCGCCGCCGCGTTTGAGCGCGCCCCGGACCGGTCCTGCTTTCTGGACAACGTCCGCGAGCAGTCACTCCGCGTTCAAACCGATCTGGAAGCGAACCTCCGCAAGCGAATCTTCGGTGTGCTGGAGGATCTGGGCAGCGCCTTCGTGAACCAAGCGGAAAACCACCTTTCCGAAACGGACTATCCGGCCGTCTACGAAGAATCCCTCATCTTCCTTTACCGCCTTCTATTCATTCTCTATGCCGAAAGCCGCGACCTGCTGCCCGTGCGCCTGTTCGGCCCCGGCGCCAATCGCCGCTACCTGCGTGATTACTCGCTGGCACGCTTGATTGATCGTCTGCGCGACCATTCCACCTACCAGGATAATGATTTCTATGAACTCTACGACGACCTGACCCAGCTCTTTCACATCATCAATGGCACGCAAACCAAGCAGAACAAGGCCCTCAACGTCACCCGTTACAACGGCGGCTTATTCAATCACACGCAACATCCGAAACTCGCCGAATGGCGCATCGGCGACAAGGACTTGGCTGATATTCTGCGCCAATTGGTTTTTGCCCAACCGCCCGCACGTTCTGGTGATCGCCAACGCCAGTTGAGCATGGACGAGACCATTGACTACAGCACCCTCGAAGTGCGCCAACTGGGCGACATCTACGAAGGGTTGCTGGGCGCGCATTTCGAACGTGTCGGCGCCCGATTGGAACTGCGCAACGAAAATGGCGAAAACCATCGCAACGGCATCTACTACACCCCGGACTGGATCGTCCGCTTCCTGGTCCGCGAAACCCTCGCCCCGCTGTTGAAGGAGATCGAGGCCACGGCCGACGTGCAGCGCGCCATGGCGGCCCATTCGGAGGAACGCCGCCGCGACAACTCTTTCGCCTTGTCAGTTTTGCAGATCAATCTGGTTGATCCTGCCATGGGCAGCGGGCACTTTCTCGTTCGCGCCACCGAGTGGTTGGCCGAACAGATCATGCAGCACCCGACCACCCAACCCATGACGATCCAGATCGTCCCGGATGGCGAGCGCCGCATCAGCCGCGATGAGATTGTCGCGCGTCACAAGATTCCCGTCTCGCCCGGCATCGCACAGGAACGCGCCGAACAGGCCTATTGGCGCCGGCGTGTGGTGGAGGCCTGCATCCACGGCGTGGACATCAACCCCATGGCCGTGGAACTCGCCAAACTCTCCCTCTGGCTCACCTGCATCGCCGCCGATGAACCCCTGAACTTCCTCGACCATCACCTGCGCCATGGCAACGCCTTGCTGTCGGTCGCACCGGACGAGCTGAAGCGCGCGCCGATTCTCGACCAGACCGAAGAACACCAGACCTTCGACCTCGGCGAAACCCTCCAACCCCTCCTCAGCGGCGTCATCCGAGATACCCTCCAGATCGAGACGCAACCAAGCACGGAGATGGAACTGGTTAAACAGAAGGAAAATCTCTGGAAGGCTGCTCGCGAGCGCCTTCTGCCGTTCTTCGACATCGCGGATCTCTGGATCGCCGCCCTCGATGGCATCCCCATGGACGAACTTAACTATCGCACCGCCGCCAAGTTCCGCATCGCGCCCAAGACCCTCTCGCCGGACGAAACGAAGACCGCCAAACGCTTCATGAAGTCCATCGCGGATGACCTCAAGTCTCGCAAAACCACCCTGATACCCTTCCATTGGCAACTCGAATTTCCGGATGCCTATTTTGACGAAACCGGCCACCCGCGGCCACCCGATCGTTTCGGCTTCGATGCCGTTCTCGGCAACCCGCCGTACGTTTCCGTTCACACCGCCACGGAACCGACCAATCGCCGCATGCGCGACGCGCTCGAACGTCGCGCCGGATTTCTTGAAGACCTCTATGTCCACTTCACCGATCTCGGCTTCAACATTCTCCGCCAGCGCGGCCGCTTCGGTTTCATCGTATCAGACACATTCTTTACCCTCGCCTCCAAACTCCGCATGCGCGAGATGCTCCAAACCCAATCACTCGATTGGCTGGGCCAGTGCGACCCCTTCGACGCCACCGTGGACGCCGCTATCTTCGTCGCGCAGAAGGAACCGCCGTCCAAGGAACACCGCTTCCGGTTTGTTCAGGCCCGCCCCTTGAAGCGGCCAGACGGCACCAGAACCACGCCCGAGAAGAAACTGAAAAAACTGCCGCGCGCGGACGAAATCATCTGGCGCGAACCCGCCACCATCACCCAGGCCGGCGAAGTCCTTCACACCACCGAAGGTGAACTGCGCGTCCACGACCTGCCGCTGGCCTTGCCGCTGGCCGCTCACAAACGTGTCTTCTTTGAACCCCGCCACGGCACGCTGGCCCTCTTCGACCGGTTCAACCAGCAGGTGAAGAACCTGGTGGAAGAATGGTGGGAACGCATCGAAGACTCTCGCAAGTTCGCCGCCAACCTTCCCGCACTCCAGACCTATCACCAATCCTTGCGCCCCGGCGATGTCACCATCGTGGGCCTCATCGCCGAGGGCGGGCAGGGTCTGGCCACCGCGAACAACGCCAGATTCCTCGCGTATCTGGAAGGCACACCCCAGGCGCGAGAGATCGAGACCAAGGCAGCCGAATGGACGCGCAAATGGGAGGCGGACACCAAGATCGAACCCATTTTCACTAACCTTATCCGCGAGGCAGGCGGCAATCCCGACCGGCCTTTGGACGACCGCGCCGCATGGGAAACAGCCGTTCACGGCCTGCGCGAACAGTGTACACCGACCCAACTCGGATTTGGCCGCACCGCTCTGTTTCGGATCGCTCCTCAGCAACTCATCGCCACCGAAACCGATTACCCGTATTCGTTTGAACGCCGCAGGGCCGAACTTCTGGAACACTGGCGCGCCCAAAGCGCGCTCGCCAGGTTCTGGGACGACCGGATGGAGATCGCCGGCGATTGGATCACACACGCGCAATTCCGCACCGCCGTGGATGTTTCCCCGGAAGATTTCTGCACCCTCTGCCAGCATATTCAACTCTGGGTCGCTCGCGAGAACGTCACCCTGTCGCACGGCTCTCGAATCACCCGGAACACCATCGGCCTGCGTTCCAGCGAAGACTACACAGATCCTGCGGACGCGCCACGCATCGCCACGATCTACAACGGTCTCTACGGCCGCGCCCAGTTTGTGCCGTTCCGCAAAGGCGATTCGGAAGGCAACCGGTGGCTGGATGACGATCCACTACATATTGATTGGCGACACGACTCGGCGGCATTCCTCTTTGGCAACAGCGGCAGAAAAGCCCCGAGGATGCCGGTTGTAAGGAATCCCCATCTTTACTTCACAACTGGCGTCTCGTGGACGCGAGTGGCAAACCATGTTGCTGTTAAAGCACGACTGCAACCACCATGCGTGTTCGATTCGGATGCAGTACGGTTGACTCCCATTGTGGGAACACTCCAATCGGACACGTTCTTGGCGATCTTCAACAGCGACATTTTCAGTTTCATCAAGATGCGGTTTCACCAACACACGGCAAAGTGGGAAATTGGAAACCTACGGCAGATCCCAATCGTCATGCCGACGAAAGTGCAGGAAACCCGACTGTCCGAACTGACCACACTCGCCATGTCCGCAAAACGGCACGAATTTGCCGCGACGCCGCCGACCAACGACTTGGTGTCCCGTGTGCGCGAACTGGGCGAGAGTCTGCGCAATCGCGCCCCGGCCTACTTGCGCCCCAGCGCCCAGGGCCTGCTCCTCGAAACCCCTGCCGATTGCCTCGAAATCATCGAGAAGACGGTCAACTGGGAAGCGGAGAAACTCTACGGCGTCGAAGGCCAAGGGCCCTTCGACGATTTCTGAGCAAAGCAGTACTTATTTAAACTCAAAATAACGATGGACGCGGGCGCGTGGCGGGTGTATGGTCTTGTTGGCGCTGGACGTGGGCCTTGTCGTTTCCGTCCTGCGGCACAAGTTGTGTTGCCTGACGTGAACTAGGAGATTGAGAAACGCATTGGCGATGCCGCGTTTGACGCGGGTCTTGTGATCGGCCGTGTGATCTCCACGTCGTGTTTCGGTAGGGCGGATCTCACCGATACGCCGATGCGGAGTTCGCCTTTCGTCCTCAATGTGGGGCGGGAGGGTGTTTCGCTATGAACCGGGATGTAGCGGATGGCCTTTGAACTGCGACAGAAAAGAAAATGACAAAACGCCCTTGACCAGCGCCGGGTTCGGGTTCATACTCCGCACCATGAATTGGAGGTGACTATGAAGACGGTAGAAGGCATCTACGACGGCAAACGGATCAGCCCGCTTGAACCGGTACACATGCCCGCGAACGTCCGGGTCTTCATCACTTTTCTCGACGCGCCTCCGCCGGCATTGCCGGTCACCCTGATACAGGACGTCGCCGGCTGCCTGGCCTACCGGGGTCCGGCCAAGACACTCCTCGAAATGGAACGCGCGATTGAGAAGGGCGCCAAGGAACATCGGCCATGACAATACCTGAACCTATTGCGAAGTTGCGGATCGAGTTGGAAGGTCTGTACGGCGCACGTCTGCGACAGATCGTACTTTACGGATCCTATGCCCGAGGGGAGCAGACCGCAAGATCGGATATCGACGTGGCCGTGGTGCTCGCAGATGTCGTCAAACCCGGCCGCGAAATTGATCGCATGATGGATGCCGTGCATGGGGTCAACCTCGCGTTCGATACACTGGTGTCGGTTTACCCGGTTTCGGAGCGGGACTACGCGACGTTGCGAAGCCCGTTGCTCATCAACATCCGCCGCGAGGGAGTCACGGCATGAACGAGACCGAAAGTCTGTTCGATCGGGCGCGGGTCTATCTGTCCAGTTCGCGCATGCTCCGCGACACCGGAGATTACGAATCGGCCGTGTCGCGATGCTACTACGCGATGTTCTATGTCGCGGAGGCCGCTTTGCTCTCGCGCGGCGTGACCGGCAATTCACACAAGGGGGTGATTACGGAGTTCAATCGTGTCTTCGTCAAGACCGGCGTGGTGCCGAGCGACTTGGGGCGCGCATTTGGGCAGGCTTTCGAGAAGCGGCAGTTGGGCGAATACGAGTTCCGGCGCGTGATCACAGCCGAGGATGCGGGGGAGATCGAACAGAAGGCGGTGGACTTTGTGGCCCGCGTCACGGAACTGGTGGCACGACGAGTGGAGGCGGCGAGTGAGGATGAATGACAAAACGCCCTTGACCGGCACAGGGAACGGGTTCAAACTCCAAACCATGAACGGGCAGTATTCCTGGTTGCGGGACGTGGACATGGACATGGACAACGGCACGTTCGACGCCTTGGATTTCAGGAGTTGACACTATGTATAGGCGTCCGTGGTTGAATCTGGCATCATTGTGGCGGAAACAGGACACGTCAAAAGCGGTGCCAACGCATCAGCAGCACGTACCTGTAGGTAGCCTCTTAACTCGGTTGTGATGACCCCAACAGGCATCACTTGCATCGCTTTCTTTGATCCCCGCCGGTGAGAGGGTTCCAATACTGAATACTGCGCTTACAGAACCGACGCAGGAGGTTTTGCAAGCGCCTCACGTGTTAGACCCGACCGAAGACCGCCCGGTGCAGCGTGCAATAGACGGCGCCACGCGGGCTGAGGCGACTCTCAAAAAGGGTCACCCCCTCGGCAGTCCACTGAACAAAATCGTCGGCCGGCGCCACATCCAGGGCTTCGAGAAGCGCGGCATTACGCGTGCGGCTTTCACAGCGGGCCAAGGTAATGTGCGGGTCAAACGGTGCGCTGGGTTTCTCATAGCCGAGTTTGCCGAGCGCATGCCAGAGACGATCGTGGAGGGTTTCAATCACCGCAGCGGGTTCCACGCCAGCCCACAGCACGCTCGGATAGCGGCGGCTCCCGTAAAAGCCGAAACCGGCCACCCGGCACGGGATGGGCTCAACCTGTCCGCACACGGTATCGATCGCGTGGGTCAGATGCTTGAGGAATGACGGCGCCGCATCGCCCAGGAAGGCAATGGTCACATGCAACTTGTCCGCCTTGTACCACGTGCAATTCTGGGCCAGCGGGTGAAAAGGGGTGCACGCATCCACCAATGCACGGCGGACAACGGGGTTCAATTCGAAGGCTATAAAGAGACGCATGTCGGCACTATACCGTATTCCGCGGGGGTCGGCAAGATGTCGCTCGTTCCAGTTTTCTGCGTTTCCCCCTTGTGTTTTAAGGCGGAATGCCTATACGCTACTCACACGTATACGGACGGGGATCCGGGAATCGGGATCGGAGGGGATGTCGGATGACACGCGAGCAGAAAAGCGAACGGAAATGGGTGGCTGCGGCGGGTGCGGTGGCGGGCGTGGCGGCCCTGGCAATCGCGGCGGCCGCCGTCTGGCTGGGTCCGCTGAACCAGGACGAGGGGTGGTATCTTTATGCGGCGCTGGAGACCGCTGCGGGACGGCTGCCGTATCGCGATTTCTTTTTCACGCAGGGACCGATGCTGCCCCTGGTCTACGGATGGCTGGCGCCGCTGTGGTCAGGGGCGGGCGTGCTCGGTGGGCGTATCGTGACTGCCGGTTTCGGTCTGTGCGCAGCGGCACTGGTTGCCGTCCTGGCGGCGCGCGGCGCGGCGCCGCGGGGGCGGCTGGCGGCGGGCGTCACGGCCTTTGCGCTGACCGCATGCGGAATCTATCACGGCTACTTCATGGCGATCCCCAAGACGTATGCGCTGGCGGCACTGCTCCTGGCCCTTGGATTGCTCATGCTCACCCGTTGCGGACGGGGCGTACGCGCCGGGCTCCTGTGGGCGGCTGGAAGCGGCATGCTGCTGGCCGCGGCGGCCGGCACGCGCATTTCTCTCGGCGCGTCTCTGGCGGCGGCCGGAGTGTGGCTGCTGGCGCAGCGACGCCGGTTGGGATTCGCGTGGATCGCCTTTGGCATCGGGGGCGTGATCGGTCTGGCCCTGGTCTATGGACCCTTCGTGATCGCGGCGCCCGAGGGGTTCCGGTTTGCGCAGACGTTTCACCTGGGCCGCGCGGGCGGCGGAGCCCTTTTTGTGGCCGGCTCAATGGCCCGCTTGCTGCGTGGCTACCTGCCGCTCGCCGGGGTCGCTGTCGTGGCGGCGGCCTGGCGCCTGTTCAGGTGCCCACAGCAGGACGCACAGAAACACGAAACGAACGCCGTCCCCTGGCCCTCTCTCTGGCTCACGGTGGCGGTTACAGTCGTGGCGGTGCATCTGACGAGCCCCTATCCCTATGACGACTACCAGGTGCCCGTGATGCCCCTCCTGGCGGCTGCGGCTGCGGTTTGGTTGATGGATGCGGTGGGCCGGAGCGCGGCACCCGCCGCGGCGCGGGCTGCGGCCGTGTGGGCGGTCCTGACCTGTTGCGGTCTTGCCGCCGCAGCCTCACCCCTGGTGCAGGAGTGGTTTGTGATCCGGCAGGATCGCTTCTGGGTCGTGCAGAAGGATGCGCCCGACCTGGCCGTGCTGCGGCGCGTGGGCGCGTCGCTCAAACGCCCGGAAACGCGCGAGACGGCGCCTCTACTACTGACCCAGGACGTCTATCTCGCCGTGGAGAGCGGTCGGCGGGTCCCTTCCGGACTGGAAATGGGGCCCTTCGGCTATTTCCCCGGCATGGATACCGATCAGGCACGGCGATTGCTTGTACTCAATAGCGCGCGTTTGCTTCAGGTGATTGAAACAACCGAGGCGCCCGATGCCGCGATCAGTGGCTACGCCTTCGCAATCAGCGCGCCGGCGATGAACGAACTTGACGCGGCCGATCAGCGCGCGTTGCGCCAGACGCTGGCCCAACGCTACGATCGCGTGGGCGAGGTGCGTGACTTCGGTCAGGGCTGGACGACGCTGCAGGTGTGGGAGCTTAAAGCACATGGCGATCATCGAGCAGGGGAAAAAGACGCTGGGCCAACGGATCCTGAAAGCCGGGATCGCGGTCGGGATCGCCCACCTGCTCTTTAAACTCGCGGGGCTGATTCAAGCCAAGGCGATGGGGTACTACCTGCCCGGAGCGACCTACGACGCGGTGTACGCCTTTGCCTTTGAGAATTGCATCTTCAGTCTGTTCCTGATCGGTGAAGAGGTCATCGGCCCGTCGTTCCTGCCGATCTTCATGCGTGAATATGACGAGCGGGGGGATACGGCCGCCTGGCGTTTCGCCAACACGATTATCGTCGTGCAGGTCCTGATCCTGATTCCGATTGTCGCCACCTTGATTCTGGCGCCCGGCTGGGTGGTGGGGGTTTGGACAGAATGGACGGTCGAGCGGAACGCCGAGCAGATCCGGCTGGGGCGCGACGCGATCCGCATGCTGGCGCCGGCGCTATTCGGGTTGGCCCTGGGTTCAACGACCTACGTAATCCTCAACGGCTACAAGCGCTTCTTTCTCGCGGCCTTCGGCGATGCGGTGTGGAAGTTTGCCGCCGTCGCGGGTGTGCTCGGCGGCGCGTTGTGGTTCGGGCGCGAACATGCCGTCACCGGTCTGATCGCGGGGCTCATTCTCGGCAGCGTGCTCAAAGTCGGCACGCACCTGGTCGGCTTGCGCAACAAAATCCGGCTCATCCGTCCGCGAATTTACCTGAACGATCCCGCCGTGCGCGCCATGCTCTGGCTGGCGCTGCCGCTGATCATCGGCATCATCTTCGCCAAAGTCCGCGACGTGTTTAACAACGTGTATATCCTGAGTCCGCTCGATGCGGTCGGACTGATGCAGGCGAATTCGATGGGGCGCAAGCTGCAGGGCACCATCCACTGGATGGTTCCTTACACGCTGAGTATCGCCGCGTTTCCCTTCTTCTGCGAGCTGGTGGATCGCCGGGATCATATCCGCCTCGGAGAGGTGATTACGCGCGCTGGCCGGATGCTGCTGGCGGTTTTCATCCCCTTCTGCGTCGTGATGGCGTTCGTGGCGACGCCACTGACGGCCTTGATTTTCAAAGGCGGGGAATTTCAGGAACTTGCGGTGCGCCGAACCGCCCTCTCCACCGCCTGCTACACGTTTGTGCTCCCCGCTGCCGCGATCGAGGCGCTGGCGATGCAGGCGTTTTTTGCGAATCGGCGGATGGTGTCGGTGATGGTGGTTGGCCTTGTCTTCTCGCTGTTCAGCATGGTGGTGAGTTGGACGGGGTTGCGGCTATGCCAGGGGAATGATCTGCTGTTGCTGGGGGTCATCGCGGGTGGTTTTGCACTGTCGCGCACACTCAAGAGCGTGACCCTGATCGGACTGCTGCGCGCGTCGGCGCCGGTTTTTCCGTTGCGGCAAACGCTGGTCTTCCTGGCCCGTGTGGGTCTGGCCTCCGTGGTGGCGGGTGGCGGAGCGTGGGTGGCGCTGCGGGGAGCGGACGGCCTGCCCGCGGGATTGATACAGGGACGGACGGGTGATCTCGCCCGTTTGGTGGTTGGCGGCGTCGGCGGGCTCTTCGGCATGGCCCTCGGGGCGCTGCTGTTCGGGGTGCGCGAGCCGTTTGAAATGATCCGCTGGGCCATTGACAAAACCAGAGGCAGGCTGTGCCACCGGTTCACGTGAGGAGCGCCTTATGCGCGTGGATGAGTTGCGGGTAAATCCGTTGAATGTGACGCCGACACGGCCGGGCCGTCTCGTGCTCTACTGGATGAGTCGGGATCAGCGCGTCGAAGACAATTGGGCGCTGCTGTATGCGGCGTCACGCGCCCGCGAACTGAAAGCCGGCCTGGCGGTGGCGTTCTGCCTGGATCCTCAGGATCGCCGCGCGGCATCCCGTATCGTCGCCTTCCTCCTGGCCGGCCTGGCCGAAACGGCTGCCGCGCTTGAGTGCCTGGGAATCCCCTTCGTCCTCCTACATGGCGAGCCCGTCGAGGAACTGACGCGCTTCGTCACGACAAGCAAGACGCGAGAGCTTGTTTGCGATTTTGACCCGTTGCGCCACAAAACACACTGGCGCAGGACGCTGGCGGCCAGACTCGATATTCCCGTGGTTGAAGTCGACGCCCACAACATCGTTCCCGCGCGCTGGATGAGTGTCAGACGCGAGGTCGGGGCGTGGACATTGCGGCCCAAGATCGAACGGGCCTTGCCGGGTTTTCTGACCCCCTTCCCGACACTCACACGCCAGGGACGCGCGTCCGAGCGCGTGGCGCGTGCCTGCGTGGCATCCGCCGGCATGGCCGCCGGATTTGAAATGCAGCGTCCTGACGTGGCGACGGGTGATGAACCGGGCACGGCGGCGGGACGGGCGCGCCTGCAGCACTTCCTCGCATCAGGCCTCGAGCATTATGGACGCTCATCCAATGACCCCCACACGGTTGCCTGTTCGCGTCTCTCGGCCTATCTCCATTTCGGGCAGATCTCCGCACAACGAGTCGCGTGGGAGGCTTCCCAAGCGCCCGCCGGGGGGGGGCGTGACGCGTTTCTTGACCACCTGATTGTCCGACGCGAACTGGCCGACAATTTTTGCCTGTTTGAACCGGCCTACGACGCCTATGCCGCCGCTCCCGCCTGGGCGAGGGCCACGTTGGAGCTTCACCGCCTTGATCGGCGGGAGTACCGCTACGACGGAGACGCGTTTGAGCACGCGCGCACGCACGATGAGCTCTGGAATACCGCGCAGCGCGGCCTGGTCACGCGAGGCGAACTGCACGACGGTTTGCGGATGTACTGGGCGAAGAAGATTCTGGAGTGGAGCGATTCACCGGAGACAGCCCTGCACACGGCCTTACGACTGAACGACCGCTACGCGCTCGACGGCCGCGACCCCAACGGCTATGCCAACATCGCATGCGCAGTGCTGGGCGTCCATGATCGGCCGGGGCCTGAACGACCAGTCTACGGCATGGTGCGCGTCGCTTCGTGTTGACGGAACCCGTCCACAGCCTTATGCTATGAGGGAAACACGGTGGTGTGGTCGGCCCACAGTCGCCAGATGCTGACCCACTTTGCTGCAGTCACGGCTTGGATAAGGCCACCTCATGGCTGACATCAGATTTTCCTGTCGCCACTGCGATCGACATCTCGCGGCTCCTCCTGATATGGCGGGGGAACCGTTGTCGTGTCCGGCCTGCGGACGCGCCATCCGCGTGCCGCAGATCGAGATCGAACAGCCATCATCGGACCGTGTATCCATTCCGGCCCCCAGAAGTGTTCCCACCCCCCATTCGCGGGAACGCGTGGATGTGCCCACCCGGCCTGCAAAGGTCGCCCGACCGCTCGCCGAACCGCACCCGGAAATCCCGCTCCCATCCGAAGCGCCTCGTACTGAACCTGAACGCAAAAAGGCGGTTTCCGTTGCCCACGGGACTGCTCCCCCCAGAAAGCCAAACATCAAACTGCGTCAACCCGGAAAAAGGGTTTTGAGCAGTAGCGCTACGGAGGAGTCACCCCGCAAGACGACCAACGGGGGAGACGCCTTCGGCCAACGGACGCAGGACACCGGCGACGATACCGCCACCGGTCGAAAGCCAAAGAGCAGCCGCCGCCGTATCATCGCCGTGGGGTTGCCCGTGGCCGTGCTGTCGTTGGGCTTGTTGTGGTACGCCCGGCACGCGTTATGGATGAAACCGCCCGTTTTTGGAAAACCCGGACATGTCGCCGGCCTGTCGATGGATCTGGTTTGGGTCGTTGGCGGAAGCTTTGAGATGGGATCGTCCGATGGTGACGGCGACGAGCAACCGGTGCGCACGGTTGAAATAACTTACGGGTACTGGATCGGCAGGACAGAGGTCACCAACCGAGACTACCAGCGCTTTCTACGGGCATCTGCTTATGTCGGACTCCCCGATGCCGACAGCGATTATCTGAAACATGTCAACGGGTCATCGCAGATGCCGAAAGGCAGGCATCATCCCGTGGTGTGGGTGAGTTGGAAAAACGCAGTGGCGTTCTGCGCCTGGCTGAACGCGCGCGAGCGTCAGGCCGGCCGTTTGCCGGAGGATTATCTCTACCGCCTGCCGACCGAAGCGGAATGGGAATTGGCGGCGCGTGGCGGCAGCAACCAATCGGGCTATCTCTACAGCGGCGCCGAATATCTGAAGGACGCGGCGTGGTATCGAGACAACAGCAGGGGCAGCACCCAACCGGTGGGTACGAAGCGGGAAAACGGGCTGGGCCTTTATGACATGAGCGGAAATGTGTGGGAATGGTGCCAGGACTGGTATCAGAACACCTACACCGGGTTGAGTGCAACCGATCCGATGGGACCCGGTAAAGGCCAGCACCGTGTGCTCCGGGGCGGTGGCTGGAACGGAGCATCCCCGCTTTGCAGGTCAGCGTGCCGCGGCAGAATGATGCCCTCGATAACGACCAGCTTCGTGGGGTTCCGTGTGGCATTGGCGCCCGCCGGGAAAGCACCATGAGGCGCTTGCCCTTGCCAAACCTACGGTTTGTGCAAGCGGAGGGTTCAGGGTTCAGGGTTCGGGGTTCATGTCCCTCTGGCGGATCCACTAGTCCACAATCACGACAAGGTCATTGGTGAACGGCGGCAGTGAAAGCGTGAGTGAGCCGGTGTCGCGTCCATCAACGGCAACGGCACCGCAGTCCGCGCCGTCTGCAGAATCCACGAAACGAACCTGGGAAGGGCCGGATATCCCCGGCCATCCATCCAGCCTGAGGGTCAACCCCTCGAAAGCCTCCGCCGCGACATCCTGGCCGATCAGGAATTGTTTGCCCGCGATGTAGACAGCCACGCGCCTTCCGTCGGTGATCGCAACAGCCTCGGCGCCTTGCGCCGCCGGTTGGATGACCGCAACGGAACCGATCCGCAACCAGTCCAGTCCGGTGTTGCTCAGCTCGAGCACATGCCGTCCCCTCCCAACCCGCACCTGCAGGCCCATTCCGGCAGTCACCGCCTTGCGCCAGATTTCCCGTCCGTCCACACAGATCGTCAGTTCGTTCGCCCCGGCCGATGATATCGCCGTGACCGGGATTTCGAACACGCCGTCGGGAAGAAAATCGGCGCTGAGAATCAACCTGCGCCCCATTTCCGCTTTCCACGCGCCCTGCAAAAACCCCGACTGGCCGTGGAGCACCTGGTTGGTCGTACCGTCAAAAGCCGCGTGATGCGCCTGCGTCGTGGTCGCGGCCCAGCCCCATTCAGGCGTCACGGTGAAGCGCTCGACCGGCGGAACGCCGACAGCCTGGGCGGCGAGCGGCCGTATCGCTGACAGATCCCAAGCCGCAAAAACCCTGTCGACGGCGCGGTTGACATCGAACACGCCAACCGCCTCGGCCTTTTGCCAGAACCAGTACCACGCGGGGAGTCCCGCGAATCTCGCCCGCCACGTCATCCGCCGCACGAGACCCCGCACGCGCGCGTGATCCTCATCCCCGGATGGCTGTTCGTTGGCCGCGCCGAACTCGCCGCAATACAGGCCCGTCGCAAGTCCGTCCGTCGTGCGCCAGGTACGCAAGGCCTCGTCCATGACGAGCACGGCGTCGTCCTGGTACAGGTGCAGGTCGAGCCGATCGAACACCGGCGCTCCTACCGCCAGGCGCAGGAGGAAGGCGGGGTCGGAGGCACTGCTGACGACGGGTCGCGGCACGGCGTCGAGCTTCTGGATGAAACGGGCTTGGTCCTGATGCCAGGCCACGACCGCCGCGTCCTCCCCCAGAAGTTTCACCGCATCGGTCTGATCGGCCTCGTTGAACAGCTCCCACGCCGCCAAGGCGGGCTCTGCACCCCAGCGCGCCACGCAATAACGGTACCGCGCCCGCGTCCGCTCACGCGCCTCAGGATCGGTAAAGAAATCAACGGGCGCGGCGAGGAAACCGCCGTGCGCGGCATTGTAGGGATTGAACTCCCAATTCGAATCCACCACGCTGCTCCATTCACCGTGGGTCTCAAGCACAAGCTGGACGAAGACCCCCTGCCGCGCAGCCTCTTCGAAAAGCCAATCAAAAAAGGAGGCAACCCGCTGGTTGTAACGCCCCAGTCCGTATTCGGCGTTCCACGGCGACCACAGCTCCTCGCTCCATTCCAGTTCCTGCTGCGCAAATCCGACCATCCAGACGCGGACAAACCGGATGCCTGCGGCCGTGCAACGTCCCAGTAGATCCCGGTAGAGGGTGTGATCGGCCCCTTCAGACCACGCGACATTCAGTCCGGAGGCAAAGAAACGCGTTCCGTCATCGCGCAGCCACACCCCGTTGTGCAGCGGATCAGCCCGGACAAACCCGCCGGGACGTCTGCCCAAAACCGCAATCTCGTACGGCGGTGTGACCGCGGTGCCGGCACGACCACTCAGGCGGAACGCGATCCGGTAGACACCCTCCATCCGAAACGCATGCCGGAACACCCATTCGCCGGTGGCGGCTTCGATCCCCGCAGCCGTGACCGGTACACGGAAGAAACAGGGATAGACCCGCCGACCGGACGGGCCCTCGATCATGGCATCGAGCCGCACACATGCCGGATCGTAGGGATTTTCAAACGACCGGTCCATGCCAATCCGGCACTCGATCCGTTCGGAAACGGCGGCCGTCACGGTGTTGAAGACCACAGGCCCCACGCGTGGCGGTTTGGCCGCAAAAACAGATTGCCCCGCGAACAAAGCCGCCAGAACCAACACGACGCCCACCCGCCGCAACCCCTGTACCTTCTCTTCCTCATGACCCGTCATGCCGCTACGGTATCATGGAAGAGGTCCTTTCGGTCAACCCAATATTCAGCTTTACGGATGTCCCTGCTTTCGGCATAATAACGACTCAAGTGAGCGTTGCGAAATTGTTTCCGTCCACGGTGTTACGCTGTATGCATCATCGACGCACGGAGAGGGCTATCACAAACCAATAAACAAAGGGTCATTACATGATCGACGCGTGGACACAAAAACAGAGCGAACTGGCAACAAAAAACAGCCTGGTGGATTCCGAACTTTACACGAGATATGACGTCAAACGCGGATTGCGCGATGTGTCCGGAAAAGGGGTTCTCGCGGGGCTCACACAGATCGGCGAAGTGCAGGCACAGACCGTTGTCAACAATCAGACGTTTCCCGGTCCGGGTCGGCTGATCTACCGGGGTATTGACATCTGTGATCTCGTCAACGGGTTTCTCGATGACGACCGTGCCGGTTTTGAGGAGACGGCCTATCTCCTGCTCTTCGGCGAACAGCCGGATCGCGCCGAACTGACGCGATTCAACGAAAAGCTGGTCGGCCACCGCGAACTGCCACGCGATTTCCTGCGCCATTCGCTCCTCAAGTTTCCGAGCCGCGATGTGATGAATGCCCTGGCGCGCAATGTCCTGGCCCTCTACACCCTTGACAAGAATCCCGACGGGATCGACATCCCCAACATTCTCCGGCAGTCACTGACCCTGATCGCCACCTTCCCCCTACTGACGGTCTATAGCTATCAGGCACACGCCCATCAGTACTGCGACAAGAGCCTGGTCATCCACAGCCCCAAACCCAAACTCTCCACCGCCGCCAACTTCCTGCACATGTTACGCCACGACAGCACGTATACGCCGTTGGAAGCCCAGCTCCTGGATCTGGCGATGGTGTTGCACGCCGAACACGGCGGCGGCAACAACTCGTCCTTCACCACCCACGTGGTCACCTCCAGCGGCACCGACACCTACTCGGCGATCGCCGCCGCCCTGGGATCCCTCAAGGGCCCCCGCCATGGGGGAGCCAACATCAAAGTGGTGCAAATGTTTGAGGACATGAAGCAGCATGTCAACGATTGGAATAATGACCGTCAGATCGAGGATTATCTGGCGAAGCTCCTCCGCAAAGAGGCATTTGACCGTACCGGTCTGATCTACGGTGTCGGCCACGCGGTCTATTCGGTATCCGACCCGCGGTCGCTGATTATCCGGGACCATGTCGCACGCCTCGCCAATGAAAAGGGACGGGGCGACGAATTCCGTCTTTACGCAAAGGTTGAGAAACTGGCGCCGGAACTGATCGGACACGTTCGCAAGATGTACAAGGGCGTCAGCGTCAATGTTGACTTCTACTCGGGCTTTCTCTACAGCCTGTTGGAGATCCCCGAGGAATTGTTCACGCCGCTGTTTGCCATGTCGCGCATCGTCGGTTGGAGCGCGCACCGCATCGAGGAGATCGCCAACGGCGGCAAGATTATCAGGCCCGCTTACAAAAGCGTGGCCGAACCGCGCGCGTATGTCCCGCTGGCGAAGCGGAAGCCATGATGATCAGAAAATGGATTCGATTCGTGACCGCGCTGCTGCTCCTGCCGCTCTGCGTGGCGGTCACGCGTGCCACGGTGGAAATGGTGTTCATCTCCTCCGCGTCCACATCCCCCTTCGCGCCACCCGCACTCGCCCTAGCCGTTGGCGGGGTGCTGTGGACCATCGGCTACATGTTCCTGCCGCATCCGATGCGGGCCTATATTCTCGCCCACGAACTGACACACGCCGTGTGGGGGATGATCTTCGGGGCCCGCGTCAGCAACCTCGATGTCCGGCCGACCGGTGGCAGTGTCCGCCTGAGCAAGACCAACACGCTCATCACGCTCGCCCCCTATTTCTTCCCGTTCTACACCATTCTGCTGGTCGGCGTCCGGTTGCTGCTCGGGCTGTTCATGGATCCCTCGCCCTACCACCTGGTCTGGCTCTTCCTGATCGGCCTCTCGTGGAGTTTCCACATCACCTTTACCCTCAACAGCCTGCTCATCCGCCAGCCCGACATCGTGACCTGCGGGAGGCTCTTTTCGTATGTGCTGATCTACCTGCTCAATGTCGCGGGCGTCGGCCTCTGGATTGTCTTCACCACCCCTGCGCCCTTCGTCAGCTTCGCCGACGCCCTGACGTCCCATACGCGCAGCGCATATACACTCACGGTCAGGCAGGCACGCCGTATCCTGCCCGACATCCGCGCGCGCAGGACGGCGCCGTAATTTAGGTGACATTATGACGCAGAAAAAGGGTGTGAGTGATTCGGCAAAATCTGCTACACTTGTCTTGGTTGTGTGCATTGCGTCTGGCGAACTCCAGCCGCTGGCGGCGATGCACGGGGAACGAATGGGGAGAGAGCATGCCTGTGCCTGTCAATGATGGCGCAAAGTCCGCGCACACGCTCACGGTCATGTGGACGGGCAAACGATGGACTGTGGATTGTCCGATCCCCACGGAGCGCCTGCAGCCCCGGTATCCGCTCGCCTTGGAGCTGCCTGATGAGGCGGTTCGATGGCGTCTGTTATTCGAACCGGACACCTGCCTCTACCTTCCCTTGCGGGTGACTCGCAGACGGGACGGGCTCGACGCGCTCATCGCACGGCATTTTTGTGAACGCGGCTTGCGGCTGCCCGCAGAAGAGGGTCGAAGCTACATTCCCATCCGATTGTTGAAAGGGCTTTACATCTGCAAACCCAAGGGGGCTGGAACCTGGCCCTCATCGCCTTGTCCGTGCCGGATTGACGGACGCGCGCGCGTCTTTGGAAATCTGAACCAACTGGCTCAATATGCCTTGCGCACCTGGACGAATCGGGCCTCTGTTGGGAACGACATCTTCCTGAGCGTTCACTTTTATAATAAGGGCTATTGGCGATTGGATTGGATGCGGCGGCATGTCATGAGCGGCGAGCCACTGCCCGAGGTCTCAGACCCCGGCCACGGCACGCCTCCCCTGCCCGGCATGGAGGAATTTCTGGAGGAGTAGCGGGCTCGTTCTGTGCGAGTCTGGATAACAACCCGACACGGATGCACCAACCCAGGGACTTCACTCTGAAAACCATATGCCATAGAGATACAGCTTAGAGCGTTGTGGATGAGTTCACGGGTCGGCATCCGTGAGATCGATGAAGCCAGTTCCACCGTCCACGTCGACCGCAACACGCAGCTCTGCCTGGCATATGCGCCGGGCGATGGCGTTGACTATGTCGTCGAAAACATCCCTGAGGCCCTGACCGAGCCCGGTGAATGGAGCCTGGATCCCACGGCACGCTGCGTGTGGTACATGCCGCGCCCCGGTGAGACCCCCGACTCGATCGAGGCAACGGCGGGCGGCATGGAATGCCTGCTCGATCTGCGCGACACCCGGTTCGTGCATTTTGAGAACATCACCTTCTCCCACACGGAATGGCGACCCACCCGGCAGGACGCGGTAACCGCGCAATCATCGGCGACGGTCACCGGCGCTGTAGTGATCGGATCCGGCTGCGAAGGGATCGTGTTCAAAGGCTGCGAAATCTCGCATGTCGGCGGCTACGGACTGGAATGCAAAGACGGGGCCCGAGAGATCGAATTCCATGGCGGCACAATTCACGATACAGGCGCCGGTGGCGTGAAGGTATGGCATGGCTGCCGCCGCTGCGTAATCGCCGACAGCGAAATCCACAACGGCGGCCGGCTCTGGATGAGCGGCGCCGGCGTACTGATCGGCAAGGCGACCGGCAACACGGTGACGCGCTGCCATATCCACGACTTCTACTACACGGCCATCTCGGTCGGTTGGACTTGGGGCTACGCGGAGAGCGATGCCTACGGCAATGTGATCGAGTGGAACCATATCCACGACCTGGGCAAAGGCCTGCTCTCCGATATGGGCGGCATCTACCTGCTCGGCAACGCCGCGGGCACGCGCGTGCGGCACAACCGGATCCACGACATACGCAGCCTGCGATACGGCGGGTGGGGCATATACCCGGACGAAGGCAGCAGCGATCTGCTTATCGAAAACAACCTCTGCTATAACATGAATTGCAACCCGTTCCATCAGCATTACGGGCGCAACAACCTCATCAGAAACAACATCTTCGCCTATGGCGACGAGGCGGCGCTGGCCTATACCAGAATGGAGGATCATCTCGGAATAATCTTCGAGAGGAACATCATGCTGACACGCGATGCGCCGATGCTTGACCGTCTGGACGCGGTGCGCTGGCGCGCGGACCGGACACGATTCGATTCAAACCTCTACTGGTGCGAAAACGGCAAGGTCTGTTTCAAAGGCGGATGGCGCAACCTCGGCACCCAGCCGATCACGGGTCGGATATCCGACGAGGCGCCACGCTTCATGCCGCTGCCCGAAAGCGGCTCGACCGTGGAAACACTGTTCACACAGGGGCGGGACCCCGCCGCCACAGTCAAGGCCGCCGGAACGTTCCTGTTCGAACATGACGGCCGCACACTCAGCGTCACTGGGCGTTTTGCGGGGTCACAGGGTGAAGCAGTGGCGGGCCAGATGCCCTGGGGCGACTGGCGCGCGCATATCGAACTATTTCTGAAACCCTTCACATTCTCCCCTGCAATGGCGCGCTTCATCGTCACCGCCGACGGTGACGATAACGTGTGCTGGTTCAACTGCGCAGCGCCGAAAGAATGGCACTGGACGCGTTCTGCCGACCCATCGGAAGAGAACTGGGCGGCGGCCATGACCGTCTCCCTCGACAAGGTCGCAGCTCATATCCGAATGGCGTTCGGCATCTCGGACGCGCATCCCGTCGAATGGCGCTACCTGTGCAGTGTCGCGTTGCCGGTGGCTTCCATGGATTTCGAAGCCTGGCAACAGCACTCGGGCGACCTGTCCGGCCTGGCAGCCGACCCCTTGTTCGTTGACCCCGTGAATGGTGACTTCAGGCTGCAACCGAATTCTCCGGCGCTCGCACGTGGGTTCATCCCGTTCGTGTGCCCGTAGGCTGACGGAAGGGCGATTCTATGCACTGGGACAAACGGACGAGGGCGAAGAGCGAGAATTCTGGGCGATGCACGATTCCACGGAGTTCCTCGACTCGTCGAAGGCGAAACGGGCTGTCTTCCCCAATCTGAAGCCCTCTACCAAGTCGATTTCCTTGCGGTTGCCGGAGTCCATCCTCGTCGGGCTGAAAATGCTTGCGAACAAGCGAGACGTGCCCTACCCGTCTCTACTCAAGGTCTTCCTTGCGGAGAAGGTCGAGGAAGAAATCAGGCCCCGACACGTGAAGACAGTATAGCCGAACCACGGCCTGCATGCGACGGGCGCTTCCGGTTTTTTTTCTGGGTAGCTGCAGCCCCGTCTTGCTTCGCCGCTGGCAGCGGCTTTATCACCCCCTGTTGGGAGCCTTCGTCGAGCAGCGCGTGCAGCGCGCGCCAGCCGACCGCCCGGACCCCAGGGCACAGCGGCATGGGCGTGGCGTGCGCCGCCGTGTCGGCATGCACGACCGCCGCGCGCGTCACGGCGCTGCGGCCCATCGCCGCCGCCAGACGCGTCAGTGAACGCGCATCGTCCGGCATCGGTGTGCGGGTGGCCTTGGCCTCGATCAGCAGCAGACGGCGGTTGCCCTCGTCCACCACGAAATCAACCTCCAGCCCCTGGCGGTCGCGGAAGGTGTACAAACCCCGCTCCTGCCCCCGGTTCAGACGGTGCTTGACGATCTCCGAGGCGACCAGTCCCTCGAACAGCGGCCCGCGGAAAGGCGAGGCGGCCAGATCCGCGTCGTCCCGGATTCCCAGCAGCGCGGCCGCCAGCCCCGAGTCCGCGAAATAGACCTTGGGGGTTTTGACGATCCGCTTGCCGAAATTCTCGTAATAGGGCGGCGTCAGGATGATCTGCCCGGTGACCTCCAGGATGCTCAGCCATTGGGTGAGGGTGGGCACGCTCACCCCCAGCGGCGCGGCCAGATCGGTTTTGTTGAGCATCTGACCGCAGCGGCTGGCGAGCAGCCCCATGAAGCGGCGAAAGGTCGCGAGGTCGCGGATCGAGGTGACGGCGCGCACATCGCGCTCGAGATAGGTCTGCACGTACGAGCGGAACCAGATGTCCGCCACACCGGGCGCGGCCTGCACCTCCGGGAAGCCACCGAGCCGCAACGTCATGTCAGGCGTCTCCTCGGCGGAAAACGGCAGCAGCGAGAAGACCGCCGCACGCCCCGCCATGGACTCCGTGACGCCTTTCATTAGCGAGGCCTCCTGCGAGCCGGTGAGCAGCCACTGCCCTTTGCGCTCCGGATGCCGGTCGATGCGGGCACGCACGTAGGCGAACAGCTCGGGCGCGTTCTGCATCTCATCGAGAATCACGGGGAGCGTGAGACTGTCCAGAAACGAACGCGGATCGGCCCGCACCCGCGCCACGACATCCGGGTCTTCCAGCAGCACGTGCTGGCAGGCGGGGAACAGATGACGCAGCAGCGTGGTTTTACCGGAGCGCCGGGGCCCCGTCACCAGCACGGCGGAAAAGTGCGCGCCAGCCCGTAGCACCTCCGTCTCCAACGTTCTTGTCCGGTATTTCATGTGACATTTATAAATCAGCGGCTTAGAATTGTCAACACCATACTTGCCCGGGCGCATGGCAGATCTGATGAGGGTTACTCCTTAATCGTGATCTTAATCCTAATCGTGATCCTAATCTTAATCTTAATCTTGTTCAGACATGCATCCTCCCCACCATCCTCCCCCACCATCCGCCCCACCATCCTCGCCTATTACGTGGACATTTTGTTGTCGTTACCCTTGCATTTCTTCGCGGCCTTGCCGCGCGGCCGGCTTTCAGCTTTCTCTTTATCTGCTTATTCTTCGTGGTAAAAAATTGGGCAACGTTACTTTCAGCGCAGGGCACTAGCCCCCGGCGGTCCGGAATTCCT